>ENA-ORIC01000020-ORIC01000020.1-human-gut-metagenome-genome-assembly--contig:-NODE-20-length-210233-cov-6.539556_pt1 | contig 210233 bp, 254 predicted proteins | sample MGYA00243023_ERZ508732 | MGnify/ENA primary metagenome ERZ508732 (study PRJEB26277, sample SAMN04329767) | human gut metagenome | biome: human-associated habitat | host: Homo sapiens | place: USA... | reverse complement strand
TTTAATGCTATATTTCATATATTTGCATTTTCTCCTCTCTAAACAATAGTTTCATTTACAATCTTATTCGTCATCTTGCTCCATTGGATAAATATTGCCGTCTTCCGTAACATAATACATTTTAAAGTAAACACCACAATCTTTATCAACAGAGGTAAGAATTATCTTTACCGGTTTTTCGCCCTCAAAGTCATCAGAAACTTTCACACCCACTTGATTAAGGCTTAAAGTTGTAACCGATACATTATTTGAATTTTCACATGCCACTGGTAAAATTCCTTTATTTTTCTTCATATTTAATATTCTCCTAACACTAACTCAATATTATTAATAAAATTTTCATTGCCGGTTTCTTTCGTCCAACAAACATTTGTACCTCGATATTTCACTCTTCCGTCAGACGGAAGAATACCTATATCAATAAGAAGCTTTTTAATTATTTTTGCTTGGTCATCAATGTTTTTGATACAACCTTGTCCATGAACATATGAATTCTTTGGAAGAGAAATATAGACAGTATTCTCATCTACGTTTATCCTCTCAACACATATCCCATATTTTAAAAATGCTCCCAATAAGGCTCTAAATGTTATTTCGTATGGGCTCATAACTCCACCTACTTTTCACTTACAAGTTTGATTTTGTAACCGAGTTTTTCTTCTATCTCTGATAAGGTCATGTCTTTTCTTTTGTCACCTACAATCTCAAAATCAATTTTCCCATCTTTAGATACTAAATCTCCAAAACCCAAGTTCATTGTCTCAATATAATATTGTTTCGATATACGTGAAGGATTATTTCGACTACCCAATGTAAGTGACAATCTATTGATGTCCACTGGTAGTTTCAATGTAGTCGTACCTTTGACAAAAGAAGTATCTGTTTCTCCTAAAAATTCTACCTCTAAATAATACATACCGTTTTTGTTTATTATCTTCAAGTTGCCGATGTCTGTAATTGTTGTAGGTTCTTTTATTTTATCTGTAATTTTATATCCCATTCTTACCTCCATTATGTTCACTCGTTTTTGACTACTATATATTGTGTTTATATTTAAAGCATTGCCTATATATAGTGTAAAAATCTCTTTGAAATCTCAGTTTCAACCGTTAATCATTTTTTCGGCTTCTAAATTCTTCAAATTTGTCTTGTTGCCAGTCCATAAACTCATCTTTTGACATTCTTATCATTTGAAATATTATGATAACACCCGATATGTTCAAAATAGGAATAAACATTAGTAGGATAAGAGAAATAAATGATCGAATACACCTAAGATAATATCGAATGTTTTTCTTACCTTCAATCTTGTCTACATATCCATTCCGTTTTAAAACATCTTGCGAAAACATCATAACTCCAAAAAATGTCATCGTGCACAATATTGAAAATGCAAAATGCAACTTTAATAACCACATATACTTATTCTCCTTCCTATTAATCATAATGCAATTCTTTATTACTTGTTCGTATCTGCACGTAAAGTTCCGGCGAATACATGAACCCTAAGTAATTTGCTCCGTCACGCTCATAAGTAACAATATTATAATTGCCTTTTGCACCGTCTATGTAAAACATTGCTTCTTGTATTACCGCTTTACGTTGCAAAAAGTTAAAATGTCTTCTAATCTTATTTGTACACCATAACCAACCATAACCCATTCCCTCAACATCGACCCATGTGTATTCACATGGGGATTCTTCATCGTCATAGTAAAATGCATAAACATCTATATACTTTGCTTTGAAGACTTTTGAAAAATCAATATTCTTTTTAGGTTGAATTATATAATTGGTTTTATCTATATTGTTTTTTCTGATAATGTCTGCTAAAGTCATATAATTGTCCTCCTAAGTCATTGTTCTATATCAGTTCTTATCTTATTAACTTCTACCAAATTAGAATATCCCATCTTAAAACTTTCTTTGACCTTTTCTTGAATTTTAGTATCAAGTGTATCTTGTACCTGCTTATATATTTCTGCTGATTTTTTATCCGAAAATGCTACACAAGGTGATGTAAATATAGGATAAAGAAACATCTCTTTTATTTGTCCTTTATTCGACATTTTCCTAATCGTACTATCAAAAATGTTATATACATATATCGGTGATTGCTTATCCCACATATCGTACCGAAGTTTTCTTGAATAAGCTTGTTTGATTAGTTCTTTTGATGGAAATAATTTCTCCAAAGAATTCATATTTATCATTTTCCTCCTACCAATCAAATTCATCTGATAGCATTGTATAATTGAGATATATATTCAATCCATTTGATAGAATGAGTAATATATTAACCAACACCCATAGCCAATCATTCTGCAAAATTGACAAAACTGCACCGATTGCTGCCAAAATTGTGCCAATACCACATATGATTAGCGTTGCAATACATACACCTATTCCAATTTTCTTCATTCCAAGTCCTCCATATTATAATTTTTTCTTATATATTCACATAAATCTTCCATTGTTCTTTTAATATACCAATCATTCTTGAATAGCTTATCAACTCGACAAGTACAAGAATATTTCGCTCCATATTTTTTGAAGAATTTTAGATTAACACTAATACTCAACAACGGTACTTTAGTAAATCCATCTGTTAGCCACTTCTTAAACCATTCCATAATTACCACCTATATTTTTGTCAAAAGAGTTCTAAGTGGTTCTTTTGTTATATTCTCTTTCGCCCACGAGATATAACTTGGGTCAGTGTGAGCAACATCTGTCAATTTTTCACCGTTATGTTTGCCAAAGGTCAATATGTATGTATCAAGCGATGGTGTTGTATTGGATGTCTCATATCCATTAAACAGAACTTCAATATCTTTTCTACTCGCCAAATAGTCTACCAAATGAAGAATTTTTTGAAATTCATTCGTTGGTAAAGGCAAGACAGTTGAACTTCTCTTATCAGTATTCCATTCACCCATATGACTTTCGATGGTTGTAGCGATCATTTCGACCTCATTATCAGGCAACTCATGACCTTTTAAATTTCGAATAACATCTCCTGCAAGTAATGGATGATTAAATTTTGTGTATTTATTCTTCTGAAAATCTTCATTACTTCCACTCTTTCGTGAATCATGCATCATTCCGGCTACTCTCATTAAATCTTTCTCTCTTTGTGTAAAATTCTCGCCGAAACATTTAACTGCAAAGATGTGATTTAAGAATCTGACCAATGCACATGTATGTCTTGCCAATCCTAAATCTCCAAGAGCATATTGAGGATGGTATCTTCCCGTACTTGATGCTCCTACATCCCAGAAATAATCTGGGATTGTTTGGATACATCTTTCTGCGAACTTTCTAATGTCTTCTGACTCAATCGTATCTAAAATTGAATTAAATATACTTGACTTACTATTCATTTGTTTGAACTGTTTCCTTTCTTATTTTGTTGTTTTCAGCATTTGTCAATGATTCGCCAATCTTTTTGCATATATCTTTCAGCAATTTTTGCATAAATGTATTTCTAGCAAAATTCGCCTTCTTCTTAACAGCCAAATTCACCGTATCTACATTACCTAAATGGAAACATTTTTCTTTCATTCTTGTCAATCCAACATATATTAGATTCGAATTGAGCATAAATGTATGAGCTTGAGGAGTAAGTAAGATTACAACTTTAATAGAACTGCCTTGTGATTTATGAATTGTGATACAATATCCAAGCCCAACCATTTGCATATCATTTCTAAAATATTTAACTATTACGCCGTCAAAATCAATCAACAAATATTCTTTTTTGATTGCTATAACAACTCCCGTCTCACCATTTGCAATAAAAGTTTCGTCCATATCTTCATCTAAGCAGAATTCATCATCTACATATAATTGTGCGTGATAATTATTGACATTTTGAATTACAAGATCACCTTTATAATAAACCGTATCTCCAATTTTCATATATTCATCGCAGCCATAATTCTTATTGGCAACTTTCTGAATGGCATTATTAATCGAGATTGACCCAATGTCACCTTTTTTGTATGCAGTTAATACTTGAATTTCTTCTGCTTTGTAACCTTGAGAAAGTAACTTGCTATATAATGCAACTGCATTTTTGACCATAATATCACTACCAATGTTCACAAATGCATAATCTTTATTGTCGCCAAACCATGTAAATCGTTCACATACATTATTAAGATACGGTTTACAAAAACGGACATCTGTTGCTACTTTCATTAACCCGCCTTCGCCATAACGAAACACCTTTGTTAATGTAACAGTTGGAATAATATGTGATTCCATAAAATCATGTAATAAGTTTCCACATGATACTGATGGTAATTGGGCATTGTCTCCAATCAATAATAATTTTGTTCTACTAAAATCAATTGCATCTAATATTCTTTTAAACAAGAAAATATCTGTCATAGAAAACTCATCAATAATAAGTACATCACAATCAAGTTTATGTTCTTCATTATAACTCCAAGTGTTAGGTGGCATATACCCCAAACCTCTATGTATTGTTGTGGCATTTTCTTGCGTGTAATCTGACAGCACTTTTGCAGCTTTGCCAGTTGGTGAAAATAATTTAAATGATTTATTATTGTCTTTAAGCATATTAATGACTGCTTGTGTACAAAATGATTTTCCTGTACCGCCTGCACCATTAAGAATGCATATGTTATATCTACAAATATTTTTTACAATCTCTAATTGTTCATCTGACAATTCACAACCATTTACAATATAATATTTTGCACAATCAAAGTCCCATTGATGATGTAGATTAATCAATCCTAACATTATATTCTCTGCTATATATTTTTCTATTTCATATGTAGACTTCAATGATACAGCCATGGAATCTTTATTGTAATAAATACTTTCATGTTTCATACATTCAACAAAATGATTAGAGCATGCCGGAACCATTTTCATACATTGATTTCTTAAATCATTAATTGACATCAATGTATGTCCTTCTTCTTCATTTTTTTCTAAAAGATACAACATACACGACAAACATCTATGCTTGCTGGTTTTTAAATCTGTATCAAATTCAATAATAATATCTTTATTATTTTTTTTATTCTCTTTTGATATTTTTTCAAGTTCTAATAGAATTCCGTCGGCAGTTGTAAACCCAACCTTTGCCAATCCACACAAACATTTATATGGGTCTTCACGAAGTTTTTTCTTTATCATATTAACAGAAGTATATTTCTCATATAATTTCTTTAACATGGAAAGACTTAATAAGCCTTGAAACTCAATTACTAACTCAGCCAAGCAAAAATTCTCAATAATTTTTTCTTTAATAATATTGAATGTGTACTCTTTAATACCAGGCAATTTATTTAAGTCTATATCTTCAAGGCGGTCGTTCATTACCCTGTCAACAATATCAGGGTAAATTTCATATAATGTGTTTGTCTGTTTCAAAGTGAGTATCTCCTCTAAAAATATATACATATCTGAAGCTGATTTTGGCTTGTCTCTTCTTATATTAAGAACTTTATAACTATATCCATATTTTGTATTCTGTTCGATTGCTTTGATTTCATATTCTATACCAATTCCTAATTCATGCATTTCTCCTGTTATTGTTGCGTTTCCGTACTTTGTAAATTTAATTTCTGGGTAAATTTCTTTATCAACATCTAGTGCATAAATTTTATAGTCGCCACCATCATAGGTTTGTCTTATAACTCTTCCTTTGAAAATAATTTCCTTGTCTTCTTTTTCTTTCAACTTTTTATCACCTCATACTCCGTTAAGACATCTTCGGTTTCATCTGTTACACTCCATTTACCATCAGTAAACTTCTTTTTAAATTCTGGCATAAATTCTTTTATTTTTAATACCGAATATAAGCCAAATGGATTTTCCTTAAATATTTTACTTTGTTTAATCCTAGAATGAACTTCTTCACCGGTCTTTATTTTTCGAGCCGTAAAATATGGTTTAGTCGTATCTTTGTAGGTTTTATAATCTACAATAATATAATAGTCATTTCCAACTTGTTTATTTGTATAAACGACCATCTCAAGATGTTCCTTTTCAAACTTAACCATTTCAATAATACCCATTTCTATATTTTCTAAATTCTTGCACAATTCTGTAATCAATCCTATATTATCAATACCTTTGAATAAAGAAGGTGTTTCTTTTTCAGAATATTTTTTTGCAATAAATTCTGAAATTCCCAAAGATTCTAATTTTGATCTGTTAATTTGTTTACATGATGAGAATTTATTATAGATATTTATAACATTAAGAAGATATTTGTTTTTGCCAAACTCAGAGAAGAAATTAAGACCTGTTAATATTTCTAATTGTCTAGTATTTACAGATGTTTTACTTTTAATATCCGCAATCAATTCAATAAATGAATTATATTTATTGTTTCTTAATGAATATAATTCATCAGCTATAATACTGTTACAAAATTTGATAGAAGCGATTCCTTGATATATTTTATTATTCTCTTTATCAAATTCATATTCCGCTCTTGATTTTCTGAATTTAATTGGCTCAATTACATATCCTTTTGATATCGCATATTCTTTTATATTCAATGATTTTTCTTTGTCTGATACATAGATGTTTAAAGCAGATGTGATAGTTTCTAAAGTATAATAATGTCTAAGATAGGCACAAGCAAAGCCAAGAAATGTGTATGGATCAGCATGGTTTTTTGAGAACAAATAATCCGATGCATCAATAATAACTTGCAAGAAATTTCCGATAAGTTTTTCAGCCTCGCCCTTTTCTACTCCATATTCTTCTTTCATTGTTTGCACAAAGCCTTTAATGTAATGTGTTTTGTTACTAGTTAAATATCCTCCATCTTTTATAATAGGGATATCAGTCTCTGTTCCTGTTTTCTTACTAAAATGTCTTCTAACGACATCGGCTTCGCCCATTGTAAATCCACAAAACTTATGTAAAAATTCAATAATCTGTTCTTGATATACCAAATAACCTAATGTTGGAGCAAGGAAATCATTTAATGCAGGATGTCCATTATCTCTATAAATTCCTTGTGATAATTCTGTTCGATACGATTCGCCTGCCGGTCTAATAGCACCATTTGCCATGCTCATCAAGTCAATATATGAGAAATTTGGATTCTTCTTTTTTATGCTTTTAATTGTAGATTCTCGAAGAATATCTCTAAGGTACGAACCTGCAAAATCTGACTCAAATTGAAAAATAAGAGTCGTGTCTTTCGAAATATCATCCCATACAGCCTTGTCATTAAAATCAAGATTGTCAGGTGTTAAAAATGGAATATTTGCTGCCTTGCAAGTCCTATCTATAAGTCCCACACAGTCCAAACCCAACACGTCTAATTTAACATAATTAAGCGAATCAATTTCTTTCATATTTATTTGTGAAATAGGTTTATCGTCAGAAGAAATATATAATGTTCCAAATGCCTTGTCCACTTCATGTGGAGAAACCACAAGTCCCGCTGCATGTCTACCCAAAGAAGTGATAGTTCCAGTGACTATATCAACATATTCGAATAACTGCTTATGTTTTTCTCTAATCTTATCTTCAACAAATTCCTTTTTGTTTTCATCTTCTTGTACTAAATTACACAATTCTTGCGTTTCTTGGAGTGTCATTCCTAAAGCTCTGCCAACGTCTTTAATTGCGCCACGCATTTTAATTGTATTAAATGTCACAATATTGCAACAATATAAGCCATCTTTTTCAAAAAGATATTTTCTAACTTTCCATCGATCTTCGCTAAACCAATCAGAATCAACGTCAGCAAGACTTATACGTTCTTTATTCATAAAACGCTCAAAATTCAAGTTATATTTAATACTATCTACATCAGTAATTCCCAAAAGGTATGCTATAATACTTCCCGAAACTGAACCTCTTGAATATCCATAATGAACACCTTGTTTTCTAAGTTCTCGCTTGTAATCTTCTTCTAATAGCATAAAGTCAATAGCATCATTATGTTTATACGTTTCAAGTTCATATATAATTTTATCTTTATATTGCTGAAAATTTTTATATTTATCAACCCCACGTTGCTTTATGCCTTCTAAAATTTTTTGCTTAAATACTGCCATTGAATCGTTGTATAATTTAGGATATTTTTTAGAATAATCTAATGAAAATTCTTCAATACTATCAGCCATAACATTTGTATTTTCAATTGCTGTTAGATAGACATTTTTTGATAGTGCATCTTGTTTTTCATATGCAGACACTAATTCATCATAGGTTTTAAAAGTCAAATCCCAATTACTTTCCGAATCAAAATTAACACCTTTAGACTTCTGCATAATTGCTCTACCTCGTAAATGATTATCATTTAAAGCATGTGTATCTGTGCCTGCAATTAGTGGAATGTCGTATTTTTGAGAAATCACATTTAAAAATTGATTATATTTTATTTGCATATCATCATTGTGATGCTGTATTTCAAGATAGCATCTATCCTTATTTTCAATAAGAAACTTCAAAAATGCCTCTTTAATTTTAGGTGTGCCACTAGCCAAGATGCCTCCGATACAAGCAGTACATATAATAATATTATTAGAAGTAGACACTAACTCATCAAATGAAATTCGTGGATTGTAATAAAAATGTCCATCTCTTTGAAAGGCTTTTGATGATAGGTGATTTAATTCAATTACACCATCATAATTTTTAGCAATCAAAACCACATGATAATTATCTCTCTTTTGAGTTCTATTATCTTCAATATATTTTTTAATTTTGACTTGCATTTCTTTCTCATCAGTATCTACCGTAGATTCATACATTTCATTTGGTATTTCTGGTTCAAAATACAATTTTTCAGTTACATAAAATTCTTCTGCATGAATATATTTCATTCCGTTTTCTTCTATTTTGTTTTTTTTATGTACCCATTCAAGTATTGAACCGTGTTCAGCAAACCCCATTGCTTTCATACCACATTTTTTTGCTGCTTCGATATATTCATAATATTTAGTTACGCTATCAATATTTGTTACACCATTTGACAAATCGCTATGTAAATGATATATTGTGTAATTCTTATTCGATATTGTTCTCATCTCCTTCTACAGTTGCTCCAACCAAGACAAATCTTCTTTTTCAACTGTATTATTCTCTGTTGACAACTTTTCTCTTTTTACATCTGTTCCTAAACCATCGAAAAAACTTCCCCCATTTTTCTTAGATTCTAGTTTATCTAAATATAATTTATATGGCTTATGGAGTTTTGGCGAATATGCACATAATGTTGAAAAATAATAACTTTGCTTTGCTACCTGCTCAGGAGAGTCGTAAAAAATCATTTCATCATGACTTTCATAATATTTATTCTCCATATTTTCAATCTTATCAATTGTATTTATTATATCTGCCGTCCACCTATCAATTAAGTCTTGTGTTAAATCAACATAAACTATACAATCATGAAATACAAAATTTGCTTGTACATCTTGAGGCAAACAGTTAATATCATTTGTCTGTGCCAACATATCAAGATATTCTATAAGTTTATCTTCATAACCACATTTTTTTAACCACATTTTTGCACTTGATTGTAATTTTGAACCAATCTCACATCTTTCGATTTCTCTTGTTGTCCATTTGCCATTAGCCTGTTTACAATCTACTTTTACATATTTTAAAAAGTCCCAACAGATTTTTATTTTCTCTAACGGCACACCCATTTGATGTAATCCAATAGCATATACAACCAATTGTCCACATTCATTAAGTGCCTTTTCGCCTTTATAAATACTACTAGTTTTCCAATCTAAAATATTGTAATTGCCGTCTTTATCTTTATAACATGCATCTATATATCCTTGAAAGACATTTTTGCCAACTAATGCAGTAATAAATTGCTCAATTTGCATTTTGTGAGGAATCATAATATGATGATTAAAGAAGTGTTTAAGATTTTTATAATACTTATCAGATATTTTCTTATTTTTTCCAGAGTCATTTCTATCGAACTTTAATTCTGCAATATTAGCAGTAATCCATGCATCTTCAAAATCTGAATCCATATTTTCATATTCAATTTTACCCGTGTATAAACTCTCCATAATGTCATGAGCCATACCACCGGTTGTTGTATAAATACAATCTTGTCTATCTTCTGGTTTCTTGATTATATATTTTAAATAATACTCATATGGACTATTATGATAAGTATTAAATTTACTCCAACTCCACAAACGATTTACATTATATTTCTTTGTTATTTCTTTTAATTCTTCTTTCGTCTTTCTTCCCATCAAGCACCAACCTTTTTTAAATTTTTTATATGTTTTTTATGTTCATATTCGTCATAAAGAATTCTATATTCAAATAAATACTCATATATTTTATTGATAGCATCCGCAGGACTATCCTTCTTGTCTAACAAATCATATTTGTCCCATATATAAGATACTTTTCTTATCCCATAAAACTTTTCACAACAATATCGAATATGTTCAATACTTATATCCTTATCGAATGCTATTATAATTTCGCAATTCAATCCAATAAGTATTTTGGCTTGTTCATCTGATATCTCATGACCACTAACTGCAACACCGGTCGGATCATTTAAGCTATCTCTTTTTAAAACTGATTTTTCCGCTTCGAAAACGACCACATGCCCTTTTTCTTGGATACTATCTTTGTTCTCCCATAAGCCAAAAAGGTTCATTTGTTTTGGATATCCTGGTGTTATATAATATTTTTTTATATCAAATAATTCGTAATTCTCAATTGATGTCCTCATATTAAATCCAAGCAACTCACCAGTTAACCAATATCTTAATGGAATTACATTTCGTTTATATCTATAACTATATGCAAGCCCGAATTTTTTGATAGTCCATGGCATTATTCCTTCTCTAAATAAATCAATATGAATATACGGAACAAAATCATGCAATTTGCTTTCGTTTAGTATATTGAAATCAAGCACATTTTGTCTTTTTTTTCGTAGTTTAACCTTTTTAAATATATATAGGGGATCATTTTTTTTCTCTTCTTTATTTTCTTTTTTTAAAGTTAGTGGAAGTCCTAATATTTTATGCAAATATTTAATCGTATCAAAAAAAGAAAATTTTTTATCTTTTAGGCTTTTATTATACTGTACAAGAGTGAGCAAATCCGAATTATCGTCAAAATACTTTTCTCTTGTATAATTTTTGCAGCCTAAATATTCATTATTTTTTATATTGATAGCCGTTTTATTATCGCCATCACAATTTGAACAACTATAATATTCTTTGGCTGGGTGGTATAATATATGACCGCACCCAATCTCATTTAAAATAAATTCAATTTTACCTTTTTGGAAAATATATTTTTTTAACTCCAAAACGGTCATATAATACTCACCACCTTAAAAATCAACAGGCACATTTGTGATACCAATTTCATGCATAATATTTCTTGACATATCATGCGAAAATACTACTTGATATCTATTAGCAGAGCCTTCTCTATTTTTAATAATAAAAGCAATTTGATAATGTTTGTCCTTGTCTAACTTAACTGGAATTTTCGTTTTGCCGTTTTTCCCTTCAAGCCTATATACTTTTAATTCTCTTTTTTCGCCAGTATATTCATCATCATATAAATCACGAATCATAATACAAGTCGAAGCGGGATCGATAATATTCTTTGACATTCCAATATTATCTTGAGTATAGTATCTTTGTTTTACACTTCCTTTTGCTAATTGGAATGTAATAAGAATATGTAGATTCTTCGATTCGGGTTTAATTACATCATTAATCTCAACCATGTTCTGTTGCATTTCAAGCCAAGATTTGTCGCTTACATCACCAGCATCCATTTTAAATGTGTCAAGAATAAAGTATTTTACACCCATACTCGAATATTTTTTTATAATTTTAATTGCATTCTTTGTCTTATATTGTTTAAAAGGAACAATTGTAAGTATATGATTTTGTGTTTGTTCTTTAATCCAATCAGCGGCTTTATAGAGCAATTCCTTTGTGTCGTCTTGATAATGTCCATCTCTGACGATATGCTTTTGTAAATCCTCTTTAATTATGTTATTTGCAACAAATATAAGAAGTTCTCTTTGCCACTTTTTTAAGTTATCTTCGTTAATCATTGCAACAACACGTTCTTTTTCTTTTATTGCAGTTGGGACTGTAGCGTTTCTAGCAAATGTAGACTTTCCTACATTGCTTAATCCCCCAACTAATGTAATAGAACCTAAGTACTGCCCACCTGTTTCTTTTGTAATCATATCCATATTATGATATGGAAGCCCGATCGCCAGCCCCTCATCAAGTTCTTCGATTAAATCATAAATACCATCGCATATATCATAACTTTTTACATCGCAATCTATATTTACAAATATATCATTAATAAAAGCCTCCCATTCATTATAGATTTCCTCAGCCGCCATATCACAATAATCACTTAATCTATCTCTCACAGGGCAGCCACGTTTTGCTAATTTTATAACACTATTCCACTTGCGTAATTCCTGAATATATCCATATAGATTTTCTGTATTTACATAAGCACTTGCACTTACAATGGTGTCATATCCACCATATTCTTCATATTTGCTTCTTAATTTGGGGTGTTTTTCGAGATACAAACCAACTGTAATATCATCAAGTGCATTTTTCTTTTCAATTTTTACTATATCATTTGCAATAGTCCAATACACACGCCAAATATTATTATGAAATTCTTCCAATGTTAAATTGGTTTCAAATATTGAATCTGGCTTTTTATATAAAATACTTACCACATTAGCTTCGCAAGCTTCTTTATATTCATTTATCTTCTTTACTGTCTCAATTAGCTCCTGTTCAAATGGAGTTATCTTGTTGCCTTTTGTAACATTTTTCGTTGCTATTGTCCTCGCCGCCTTACCATAACTCATTTAATCGTTCATTCTTTAGGTCTTCTGTTTTTTTCTGATATGTACCACCGTTATGAGAAAGAATATCCGTGTCCATATTCTGAATGCTTTCTTGCGTCTTTTCTGCGTTCTTTAATCTCATATATATATTGGGAATATCATTTTCAATAATTTTACATATATATCTCATTTGAGAAATCTCATTAGTAAAATTTTTCCCTTGTATGCTATTTAATATTTTATTTTTGTTTATTTGAAATGCAATGAGAACAGATTTAATTGGATACTTACTTTCTCCGTTATATTCTCTATGTCCAAAATCTTTGCCATTTACAAGACCTCTTAGTTGCAAACAGGATGCTTGTTTTAATTTTTGATTTTCATCATATTTGAAAATTTCTCTTTCTATATATTTACATAAATCAAAAAATTCTTGATTTTTATTTTCCTTTTTTCTTATTTCTCTCATAAAAATCAACCTCCTATTTCATGGGAACAACATATATCGTGCATGTTGTCCCCATATAGAATTTTACGAAATAAGTTCTAATACTATTTCAGCATCTTCAACCTTACTAATTGTTGTCGGATTTTCATATCCAAGTTCTTTTGTCTTGGCAATAATAGGCTTAATCTTGTCCATATCGGACTTATTATTTTTAATATAATCTGTAATTTGTGTAACTACATCTTCAAGTTTTTTGGTTTCTTTTTTTACCTGCTCTGCTTTTGCTACTTCTTTCAACTTTTTTGCTGTTTCTAATTCTTGCTCAGCCTTTGATTGTTCAAAAGTTTTGCCTGACTTAGATTGTTCTGCTTTAATTGCATCGGTAATCGCTTTTATAAGTGCGTCTGGAGTAAATTCAATTTCAGGAACAATATCTGCGAAACGACTTTTGCTATCAATACAATAAGAATCATCTCTAAAAGTAATCTTTCTGCTTTCTTTAGCAACTACGCCTTTCATCTTTTCATTACCTTTATTGTCTTTTTTGCCTGTTTTTTGCTGAACAATTTCTCTATCAATGGAAGCCACTCCCAAAAAATGAAGCTTTGTTTTTATTGCATTAAAATCTCTTATTGACATGTTTGTTGTCAACGAACGATACTTTTGGTCAGTAAACATATCTTCTTGGTCACGTCGTTTAACATGTCCAATAATGATAAATGAAACACCAACTCTTTTTAAATTCCATAACTTTTCTAAAACCATATCTACAGCTTTGTCTTCGCCAGCCATATAGCCACCAAAAGCAGCCTTAATTGATTTGACTGGTTTGTCGGGATTTTCACGGTTATGCATTTCAATAACCTCTGCTTTTGCGATATCAATCAATTGGTCATATGTATCAATGACAACCGTTCTCAACAATGGATATTCTGTAGTTTTATTATCAATGATATCATCAACCACATCTTCGAAACCAATAGAATTTTCTATCTCATCATAGTCGGCAGACCATTCACGGCAATTAATATAATTAATACCTTGAATTGCGTCTGCACCATCTTCCTTGCCACATTCCAAAAACAAATAACCATCATTTGAACCCGTAAGTTTTTCACACATTTCCTTAATAATTGTCGTTTTACCAATCCCACTTTCTCCTATCAAGCCAATATTATAAGCCAATGGATCAATTTTAACTACATTTTTTATTCCGTATGCCATATAAAAATCTCCTTTGTTTAATTTGTTTTGAGGTCGCATTTTACGACCTCATTTATATTTTTTATTCGTACTTATATTTATATTTACAGTCTATTTAACCAATCGTTGTCATCGTTAGATGTACTTTCATTTTCATCTGAATCTGTATCATCATCTATCTCATCTTCATAATCCTCATCTTCTGTGCTATACATAAAATCAGGAATCAAGTCTTCTTCTTCGTATTTTCTTTCAAACTTCTGAATAACAGGAGTTTTGTTGCCCTCTTTATCTTCGACTAGTTTAATAACTGGCTTTCGAATAACCATTCTTTTTTCTCGTCCAGAATTTGCAGTACACTTTGCAAGCGCCTCTTCAAGCGTAAATACATTGATTGCAATAAGTGCTTTAATATCATCGGGAAGATCGTCTTCTGTTGCTGTGACTAAAGCACCACCCTCAATAAGATCTCCTTCAAAAGTCACTTCTGTAACATCTTTTCTAACCTTAAATATCTTATCTATGACTTTTTGTGCAATGTCAGGTGTTGATAAATCAAGCTCGAATTCAAATGTCTTATTATACGGAATATTAGCTCTTACTTCCTTACCTTTGTATTCCTTAATGTAGTCCAACACCTTTGCATAGATCGGAAGAATGCCGGTTGTCTTATCTACCTTGCCGAGACTATCTTTTGTTAATAGCATTGTCTGTGTGAATTTAGCACAATACTTACTTGAGTCATTAACTTTAGAAAGAACAACGCTATTTATCTCCTTTTTAACTTGCAATTCATCATTATACATAGAATATTTCAAGTTGCCCTTTACATTAACAACCATTCCATCTTCAAGATTTTCATTAATATATGCAATCATGTCATATGGTGCTAGAAATTTCTTATAGTAAACCTTGCCACCCTTATCTCTCTCAATGCCTACAGTTAAGTAACAAAGATCACCCACAGATTCTAGAATTGTTTCATCAAATCTGTCTTCCCAATCAATAGTAAATTTATTACTAAAATCATCTTTGCCGTTTTCGTCCTTGCCATGAACATAAATAACATTATCTCTTTCTGCACCGTAACCACCCATAAGTTCTGCATATACAGTTCCACAAGTTTCACCACAGTACACACCAAGATTCAAACTGTTATAAATCCAATCGGATTGTCCAGCTTTTTCGTCTAACTTATATGTATAATCATTAATTTTTGCTTCTCCAATAAGCATAAACGAGTTAGACCAATTTTTTTTCTCTAGTATTTTCTTTGTTTTCGCCATTAAAATAAAATCCTCCTTGAAATAAAAATTAACGTAATAAAATCTATCTGAACGCCCAAATGGACGGAACATAGAATTAAATTTATGTGAACTATATGAACAGTGGTTTATGGACACAGATTGTCCAAGGGTATGCTAATTCCCACCCAAACAAAATGATAAAAATAATACTTGATATTTCTGCAAAATTATGTTAGAATATAAAAGTACAGACTAATGGCATATCCCATTACGAAGTATCCTTTTATATAGGCAATCAACAAATTTTGGTCGAGGAGTTGGTTGTCTATTTTTTATTCATAATTAATACATTCAATATCTTTCAATTCTGGGAAGTCTTCATACATTTCTTCTGGTTTTCTTTCCTCAAATGACTTATTCATTACTTGTGTTGCTTCAACTTCTACTTCATTGTTTAGTTTCGAGCCAGAAAACTTTTTATCAGTTCTGTTTACAACACACCAATAATAATCTTTCATTTTGGGAGTATGTAAAATCAAATATTCATCCCAGAAATTGAATAATCCGATATTATTAAAGAAAAACTCTTTATCTTCTTCTGTTCTTCTTAATTTATAATATGGATACATTAACCTCATCCTTTCTTTCTGTCAATCGAATTGAAATTTAATTTTCATTAGGTTACTAATTATTCGCATACTTTTGTAAAAAACAAATACATAACATCTATGTCACATTCATTCTTTGCAATAAGCGTTGAAACCAAATTAAACCCATAATCTGAATATTGATTTAACACTTCTTCTAATTCGCCAGTACAATAATTACTAACTTTACAACAAGTATTGTATACTTTCAATCTATCACCTCTATAATCTTATCCCTACTTATAGTTTTCCAATTAGACCTTACGAACATTTTCATCATGACGCCCTATCTTATGACTCTAATATCCATCCTGTTCTAATTTCTTCTAGTGTTCTCGGTGTATAATCCATATACTTCATCATCGCACCGACGTTGTACATATGACAAGGTTTATCATATAATGCTCCCATTTCATATCTAAAATGTTGTATCATATTTTCTTCAAAACTATTATGTACGTGCCCATAAAGATGTATCCAATCATAGTAATGATTTTTGAAACATGGCATCGGATAGTGACATAAAACAACTGAAATTTCATTGTCAATTTTTAGTTCCTTGTAATCTACAACCTCGACAAATAAGTTGTATAATTCTTTGTTTTTTAATATTCTATTGTCATGATTTCCTTGAATTAAATGTATGCGACCTTTTAACTGTTTGAAAATTTCAATAGTTTTGGTGGTATTGTGCCAACTAATATCGCCCAAGACATATACATCGTCATTATCATTAACTTTACTATTCCAATTATCAATAATTGTTTTGTCATGTTCTTCTATATTGATAAATGGACGATTATCAAACTTTAAAACATTCTTATGACCCAAATGTAAATCCGAAATAAAATAATTCATACTTACTTATTCTCCTTTAACAATCCACTCTTAACTAAATGCTGACGGACAATTTCTATAATTTGTTCTTCCAAGAATTCATCAACATTATCTCGATCTCTAACATAATCCAATTCATCATTGATAAAATCTTCTATTATAGAAGTAAAGTCCATATCCTCAATTATTTTTACAATTTTCTTATGAATAAGTTCTTTATGTTCTTTTGTAAGAAATTCTTTAATATCATTCATATCAATATATTCTCCTTCTTGATAAACTCTTTTGAACAGTTCCGTCAATTTTCTCAAATCGTCCTTGTCTAAGAGAAGGTATTTCCCAGGTGGATGTTCTTTCCTTATAGCCTGATACAAAATATCCATATACTCATCCCGAAACTTTTGTTCTCTATTAGATAACTCTTTACTCATATATTTCCTTTATCACCTCTGTATATCGCATTCATGAAAATCCATAAGTATCTTATACTTATATTCTCCGAATCTTTTTCGCCAGCGTTGTTTCGTTTTTTCACTTTCCCAACTAAACGGCAACATATGATAATTGATAAGGAAACATATGTCTAATACTTCTAAATTTTGAGGTATTCGACTCAATACAAAATACGAACCGTATGCGTGATGGTCAAAGTAATGAGCTATGCCAAGATCATCAAATGTTTGAGTTGACAATTTACCTAAGTCATGCATCATCGCACCGCCCAGCCAAGGATTTTCATAACCCTTTTCTTTCATTAATTTCTTAGTATTTAAACAATGCTTGTACAAATCCATTGTGTGATGAGGATTCTTTTGGTCGAAATCTCCCATATAAGCTATTTCATTAACCAAATTTCTCACATGATTTTTAAATTCATCATGAATAATAATCTTGCTCCACCCTTCCTCAATGAAAGGGATTTCAAATCTTCTAATTTGCTTTTCCAACACTTCATCGGGAACAGGGTGTGGTCTATTTTTATTATCTTGTTGACACCACTCGAATGGTTTCGGTATTATGTAACAAATCTTTTCTATGTCTAATCCGTTAACCTTATTTAGAATTGCCCGGCGAGATTTCATTGTAATATTTGTTGCATCAGCTATCACATTGTATTTATTCTCCAAACGCTTTCGGATTAGTGTATGAAAAATTTCAAAGACTTCATCATTCTGAGATTGGTCTCCGATTTCGCCGGTTAATTGTTCTCGTATCATATCAGTTGATATAATAACTGTATCAGGATTATCATTTGTAATCTGTTTTGCAATAGTAGATTTGCCACTTCCGGACAAACCACACATAACATATAGTTTTGGTTTACTCATTCCTACACACCTCATTTTTTATACTGAATGTAATTAAGTTTGTCATCACCTTTTCCATAACATCTTTTGCTTCAGTATTAATCTCCAATGGATTATTCTCCATATACTCTTGTTTATATTGTTTAATCCACTCACACGTTTCTTTTGCTAAATTTTTTGAATATTCTAATTCATAATGATAATTAGATTTAATATCGAGCAACATATCCTTATTTTTAGGGATTAAAATAGTACGGTAACTTTCGCCATTACAATATCTTTCGATAAAATCTTTCAAACGTAAAATATGATGTAATTGTTTGGGGTCACAACCATATTTCTCAATCTTATCTACAATACTTGGATACGGATATGTAAGAGCTTTGTACTTTTCAAATGCCATTCCGCACATACAATTAACACTTGCGTAATTGTTGTACCTTGCAATTTTTTCGGCATTATCAAGCATAGGTGCGAATAGTTCTTCATAAATTGGATTTAAAATATAATATTGAGTAAACAAAAGTTCAACAAAGTTAATATTTTGTTTCTTAAAACACTCAAACATTTTACGAATATCTTTCACATCACATAAGCAACCATTCCCCATATCAAGTGTCGTACTTACCGGTTGACGATTAAACACAATATCGTTTAATGTAGGAAGAATTATTGCTTTTGAATCGACATCTGAACCAGAGTAATCCAACTCATAATTTTGTGAACCGTATAAAAATACACCAACAACATTGTAGCCTAACGATATAAGTTTGTCATAATGTTGTTGAATTTGATTTTGCACTTCTTGTTTAAACATCCTTCAATTCCTCCTTGAAGAGTACAGAATAATCGTCTACTCCCATTTCCTTTAATTTTTTATATCGAGGTGACTTTTTGTTGCCACTTTTTAAAACATTGATATCATGACCATAATATAATTCTCTACAATATACTTGATACTCCTTAGGAACATTTTCTGAAACATATATCATAAAATCTTTTTTATTGGCTTTGGGAGCATCATCATAGTATTGTTTTATATTTTTTGTGGTCTCATTAATATACTTCATAACAACGGTTGCTATCTTCTTAACATTTTCATGATAAGCCTTTGGTAATTTCGATAGTAAATCATCATAACAGCCGTCGGCGATAGAAGAAATCACTAAATTGATAGACGATAACTTAGATAATACTTTATGAATATGAACATAATCATTGTATTTTAATTTAACCTTATAACCGTCAATGTTGATTACAAAACCTTCCGCTTCATCAGATGACTTATCGTCTAATTCGGTCATAACATCATCCAAGGTCTTGTTGAAGATTTCTGTTGTTGGAATATTGTATAATTTTGCGAATTTGAGAATTGATTCATATGAATATTCTTCGCCGGTCAAATTACTTCTCATGCCGATAAGATATAATCCTTCTTGCTCTTTTGTGTATTTAACGACATGTGTATCTTTCAATGAAATGTACTCAAAAACAAAAGTGATATCGGGATATTCTCGCAACATTTGCTCATAACCAGGTAGCTGATATATCATTTTATAACCATCTTGTAATCTCCAAGACATATTTGGGTCAATAGATTGACTCCCTGCCATTATAATTTGACCGTTATACCAAGTAGCTGATTGCATAGAACCGTCCAACTTATTTGAAAATTCAACTGTTTTTGCATTATCAATTCTACTTTGTATATTCTCCAAACTTGTTTCTTCAAGTTCATTAATATTAAAGAATTTAGCAAAGGGACACAAAACTATTTTGTCATTTACTATATCAATTACTATACTTCTACATTCACGATAAAATCCATCATATATACTCCATAATTCCTCACCAGAATTATCAATTTCTCCATTGTAGATGTCACTATATTGACCATATCTCAAAAGAAGAAAGTGTCCATTTTGATTTAGTTCTAATCGTGAAAGTAAGTCCGCATATTCAGAATATTGATTTATGGGTTCAATACTATTTAAACATTCGACCCATAATTCCAAACATGTTTTCTTCTCATCCATGTTATATGTAATATATCCCATTCTTTTATGAAACTCATTTTTTATTTCAATGAATTTATTCATTACTGGATTCCAACTCATTAAGCAACCTCCTCAATAATCCTCTTGGTCTTGGTTTGCTCCACCAACCCGACACAAAATCATAATTATCTTTATCATGAGTATAATGACCTCTGTATGTTTTCAATTCAGGAGTAAGCTTATCTATTACTTTGTCATATTCAATATGGTCAAATGGAGCTTTTATATCATAATCGTCTTTTGTACTTATATCAAAACGAATATCGTCTAAGTCGGATTCTTGAGCATTATACTTCATATACTTGACTTCCTGACATTCCGCCCAATTTATTAACTCATCTTCTAATTCATTTAAAGTAAGAAATCGTTCAGATTCATCATATATAGAAATCTTATCGGAATTTGTGGATAAAAATTCTTTCATTTCTTCAACAGAAGTATATGCATCGTTGTGTTGATTAAACAAAGGTTTCCATCCACCACTTCTATGTCCAATACAAATCTCATAGCCGAAACAAGGTTCGTCCACAAGTCTATACTCATTAAAGAAATATTTCTCAACAAATTCCTTGTTTTGCGTATGTATATAATATCTTGTACTCATTATATTTTCTACCCTTCTACCTATACATTCTCCGTTTCATCCGATGAAAAGTTTATTTACTTATACAAATTTAACACCTAATTTTGCACTTGCCTTTGCCACATTCCTAAAAAGTTCATCTACTACATCATATTTCATTTGACGAATTTCAGAATTAACCATGTCTTGAAGAATTTTTATAAACAATCTATTGCTTGCTAGGAATAAACCTATCTCCTCATTATATGTATCATCTTTATGGCAACAAGCCTCTGCTTTATATTTCCCACTTCGTACTTGAATCTTTTTGCCATCGGTTCTGTATTCATAAACAAATGCATAAAATCTTCCATCACTGTTGAAGTAATTCCCACCATTTTTCTTTCTCCATTCGCTCCACTTGTGAACTTCATCAAAATATTCTGCACACACATCTTCTGAGATACAGCCTTCATATTTATTTTTGTATCTAAAAGAAATTATGCCGTCTTCTGACACATCAGTCACTTCGCATATTGCACCAATATGTCTAAGTGTACCTATTCCCTTTTTCAATTTTATCTTATCGCCCTTCATCATGTCACAACACTCTCCCTTTGAAACATTGTTTTCATCTATTTATATTCTCCGAATCAAAACCGTAATCACCCAGCTTTTTATCGACTGCTCTATCAAAATCTGTAGAAAGAAATTGAAGAAATTCTTGTTTTGCTTGTATAATATTTCTCGCATCTACTCGGTAGGTTACATTTATTTTCAAAATATATCCTCCATCGCCTGTATATATAATATCCATAACATTACTCCTTTTCGGTTGTAAGAATTGCACCATCGCCATAACTCCACGACAAATTGAATGAAGTCATATTATCCGTATTAATCTTTTCGCCACGATGTATAATCGTTGGCATTTGACCCATATCACTCATTTTTTTTAGATGGTACAAGAACAATCGAATCGTATGCTTTCCCATCTTCAAACTTATTTTTGATAAGGCAATCAACTTGTTCTTCAAGCAACTTTACTCTATCTGAATCTTCTGGCTTATCCATTATAGTTTCATTAATTGTTTTTAATTGATCTCTGATGACAGTCATATCCCACCGAATATCACAAATCACTTTTCGTATACATTTAATGTTTTTAAAAAATTCCATAATATTTAGCCTCCTTATATCAACTTGTAATGAAGATAATCATTATAACTCTGAGAAAACTTGATATATGCACAATGGAGATTTTTATAAATATCTTTCTTTGCTTTATCTACACACTCATAATCATCATATATTTCAACATTATTTCCAGATACAATAAATGAGTTTTGCTTATTATCAAATATTGCATTATTAGCCGAGAATTCGATATTTATACTATTACCTTCTAAATCCTCCACCCAAATATCATTAGTATCTCCATTTAGTAAGTCCAATTCCTTGTTTTCACTTGTAAAGATAATGCCTTCTTCTGTGAATAATTGAACATCATATTGTCTTTTCCTGTCATGTGTATTTATAATATTCAAATCTTTAATAGTTTCTTCAAACTTTTCTCCCTCATTTAATTCAAGAGCAATTGCCGAAAGACAATCATAATTCAATTTAATCTTTCTTGAAAAAGAAACAACCTTGTTAATTTCAGAAAAATATTTTTTATCTATTTTATCTGTCAAATAATTTCTTACTTCATCTGCCGTCGGATATTCAAATCTAAAGTGAAAGTGAAATCTTCCTGGTCTGTTAATCATATATTCGTTCAAATTGCGATATTCATTGCAAGTTACTACAAATAATTTCTTCCCAGAACTTGTACCATCAAAGAATGACAGCATTTGTGCTTGTGGATCTACATCATCTCGACTCTTAAATGTTTTGTCAAACTCATCAAACAAAATAAGCACTTCATTTTTAATGTCATTTAGGAAATCATCAATGCCGGGAATAAAATCATCGACCAATATAACTGGAATACCATTTTCAATTGCTTTTTGTGAAAGTAGTCTTGCGAACAAAGACTTTCCAATACCTTTATCTCCACTAAGAATTACACCCAAATTCTTACGAGATTTTTCAAATCTATTCAATACTTTATTCGCCTTTTCTTCATGAACTCCGTATATCTTATCTTCCTTGATTTCCAAATCATGTTGTTTCTCTAAAAAGAAACCGGTAAATTTACTGAATCCAATTTTATATGTTTGTGCCGGCAGTTTGTCCAACACAATTAAATCCTCGCCATAAATTTGATATGTACTTCCTGTTTTTATAATTTTCATAATTTTACTCCTCTTTATTTAATATTCTCTATTTGAACTGTTTATTGTTATTTTGTCTTTAACTCTGTTTAGATATTATTTGCTCAAACATTTCATCAACAGAATCTAACAAATCATATCTTTTGTCAAACGCAGCCGTTGAACTCTTTGCAAATTTTCGTTCTACCATGTCGATATAATAGGTCATTGTACCATCGTCACCCATATAGAACTCATTCCATTCTTCGTCCGTCATTAATCTTCGCGCATTTAATTGTTCAATGGCTAAATTATCAAAACTAACAACATTAAACTTTTCAATAATATTTGAAAGATTTTCATACAACCAACTTTGTCTAATTTCAATATTATCATGGTCTATATCATAAAAATCATCACCACGTCTTAAATGTTTGTATCCCAAAATCAAAATCTTCAAATTATTATTCTCCAACGCCTGTATGTCTGATGGCTTTAACACACCATTAATTACATGAATGACTGCATTAGGATATTGTTTGATAAGTTTAATAAAGTTTTCTGTTGGAGTTACAAGTGAAACTCCCAAACCATATATGAGCTTTTCGCCTACAAGTTTCTTTATTAGCTCTTGTTTCTTCTCAAAATGAATCTGATTTACCGTCATATTTACAATGACTTTTCTATCCTTTAGTTTTTGTAAAAATGGAATTAAATCAGGATGACTTGTAGCGTCTCCACCACCAAGTGCAACTTCTTGATATGGATGTAGAGTATCAATGAATTTTTCATTCATAATATCACCGAACTTGCCATCTGTTGTACTTCCTTCATGACAGAACGGGCAGCCCATATCACAATAATTTGTTATTTTTATATCCATATTTTCTGCAAATGCAGCCTGAAACTCATCATCATTTGTTTCTCTTATTTTTGTTCCATCTTCAAATATAGCAGTTCTGAAATTTCCATTCTTGTAACTCCCTAAAATTTTCATTTTTACCTCCCAAATATCCTTCATACTTTTCATTCACTATAATGTTTTGACTCTTAATCAACCGTCATATCCGTATTTACCGAACGCAACAACTCTGTCTCCACTTTTGGTTGTATATTTATCTACGAAAGTTTCAAGTTCATAGTCGTTATTCCATTCATCATAAGTTTTTGCATCTTCATTTATAAGATCATTCTCTTTTGCATATTTTGTATAATATCTTTCTTTCGCAGTCTCTGATAATTCTGACCAATCTTTTGAATACTCATCTTTATTATCCTCATACTCTTGAGCAGCATATTCCTTATCTTTATTTGATAGTTCACTTGCTTTTACGAAGGTTTCGCCATCCTCATCGAATAGGACTTTACCATTCTTCCATTGTTCAAATTCTTCCTCACTACACATTGTTAATGAATGGGTACTTGATGAATTGGTTTCAAATACTCCACGTCTAATCTGTCTTTTCATATATTTTTATTCTCCTTATATTATTCTTTTGGATACTCATAATCGATAATATCCATATTTACCAATCCAGTTTTCTTCATAGCATTCCAATAGCAAGTTTCATCACCGTCTTGAATAACTACATATTTTTTATTAGTTAAATATTCTTCTAAAGATATATTCTCTCTTTCAAGAAAACCGCTCAATATATTTTCATCAACGTAACCCGTATATGGTTCTTCAAAATAGAATCGTCCTTTATTCTCATAATAATCAATTGAATCGACTCCCCATTTTTCACCTTTTTGATTAAAATATTCATTTAATTCATCTTCTGTTTTCCCATATTCTTGCACAAATTCATCGTTGCTATAATCTGGATAATCTTTGTTATAAACAAAATCCGACCTCATAGGAATTTCGATTTTCTTTAAACCTGGAACATATTTTAATGCAATTTGCTCAAGTTTCTTATATGTATCATCATTATATTCGTCCACTAAAGACGCACAAGCATATAACCATTTATCATGAAAATTTCCTAATGCTCTAAATGGGCTTCTACCAAATTCTAAATCATCGTCCCAAGGACTCCATATCCCATCATCTCCCAAATAAAAGCCATCTAAAAATTCTTCTGGCGAATAATGTTCATCTCTTTTCATTACAGTAAGAGAGTGCATACTCGATGAATTTGTTTCAAAAACATTTCTTCTAATTTGTCTTTTCATTTTCTCTACCTCCTAGTTATCTATTCTCTGTCTGTGTAAATTGAGTTACCTCTTTTAAATCAGCCCTTGTTTTAATCATGAACATCAAGAACTGTAATAAAGCCGTCCATATTTGCACCTAATGCTTCTTTATGTTTTCTATCGAAATCCTTATCTTCAACAAAGCTTGTACCATTCCAAGACGCTCGTGCAATTGCTGTTCCGTCAGGCAAAATACATACATAACAATCCATTTCAGGTAGATTAACTATATCTTTTTGTCTTGCTCCGTCTACAAGTATATATTTATCATAAAAGCCCATATTAGCAAACCAATCTTCTTCACTATATCGGCTTCCCATACACTCTTTTAACGTAGACAACAAGCTTGACCAAAATAATCTTCCGTTTCTTTCATCACGGCTATAATAACCCCAATTATAATATTCGTTATTTCCTTTGTTCTCTGCATCAACTTTTAATTTTATTTCTGCTTTATATCTTCCACCTATTTGATAGCCATCCCATGTGAATGTAGGATAATTGACAACATGGTCTTCATTTTCTTCATCTAAATTACTATAGACATTACCTACATAATACGGATTCATAATATCTGCAATTTGGTTTTCGCTTGGTAATTCTTTGGTTAATAAATGTACACAATAATGCATTTTAGTCCTCCTAGTTCTATATTCTCCGTTTGAAATGTTTCTTTCAATCAATACGCTTTACACTTTTGATAACCTATTTTCTGCCCACTCACATTGATTCTTAGAAATTTCACTTCCTATGTAATTTATACTCAACTCTTTACAAGCAACAGCCGTTGTTCCCGTTCCCATAAATGGATCATATACAATTCCATCCTTGCAACCATATATGTTTAAAAGTTGTTTACATAAATCACTTGAATAAGTTGCTTTATTGTATGGACATGAACCATCATTATTTTTGGCTTCAATGAAATTAAAAATATTACTATATGAAGCTTGTCCCGTTTTTCTATAGCTCACAATAGGCTTGTTGCAATAGAACGTATCAATTTGGTCTTTTTTACAAAACACAAATACAAATTCAGTAATTCTGGTAAGTTTATTAGGACTACAATTGTTTGGCATTGCAGAACTTTTCTTCCATGTAATTACATCAGCAATTGTGAATGGAGTTTGTGTGATAATTGTATTTATAGCTTTAAACATTCCATCTCTATTGTTATTTCCATAAGAAAGATTATATAAAACAGTTCCATGTTGATTTAAAATTCTATCAAATTCCAAAAATAATTTATGAGTAAAATTACAATATTCTTCATCAGTCATATTGTCTACATGTGTATCATATCTCAAATAAGGAAATTTACTTGAAGCATTATTTGACTTCATAAGAGTATTTGATTTACATTGCTTTTTATTCGTGTTATAAAATGGAGAGGTTAATATGTTTGCACATAATTCACTGGACATTCTCTCCATGGTTTTAAAACAATCTTCATTATATATCCGATTTAATTCCATACTGTTTTAGGAGTAAACTATAGTTTTTAGTGCGCACAAACCTCTTACTCCTTTCATATTTTATAATTTAAAATTGAATTATCGGGCGAATAGCCCAAAGACGTAGTAAATACTACACAAAATTATTCTCTATTTAAAAATCAAAATGAAAGCAAAATTTCAAACTTAAATATATACTCTTTTGCCTTTTACTTTAATATACCTCCCCTTTGTGTTAAAATAACAATCCTTTAGAACTGTTTGTTCTATTATATAACCACCTTTATATTTCAAATAAACAGAATCACCAAAGTCTTTAACCACCGTACCATCAGGAATATCGAACGGTGTCTCTTTTATATATTTTTTAATACATTTTGAACAATACTTCACTGTTTCCAAATCAATAATTAAAACATCTTTTTTTCCTAAAGAGTGTCCGCAATTTTCACAAAACAATTCTGCTTCTCGATCCGGAAATTTTGATTGCGGACATTCTTTATATTTTCTTTTACTTTTATCTAGTTTGTTTTTCGCTCTATCACACAACAAACTCATAATAATTCCTCCTACACATTAGCATTTTCTTATAAGTCAAAAATTTAATAACTACGATATTTATTCACAGTACCAATTACATCTTCAATTAAATTATCCACTACGTTTTTTGATACTGACAATTTATATTCTTCACAAGAATTAACATCAACACAAATATCAATCAACTCTTTGTCATAAGGCTTTCCTGTTAATTCTTCCCCATATGAAATATTATCAAGTGATACAACATGCCAATCCCCCTGTTCTTCTATCTACGAAACTGAATGTTAGTTCTGTGTTTTCATCATAGCCAATATCATTTAGTTTATTAATTAAATCTACTACTTTCATTCTACCTTCGTCCTAACTCTCTATAAATCCTCATTGTTTGAAATCAGGTTTTCAAATCTTAGAAAGTACCTCTTTCACATCTCTAACAATTTTGGTGTAGCCAAGTAAATCCCCATTAACTACACTATATGATATTTTTCTGTTCTTCAACAATTCCATCATCGGTTGTTTTAATGCATCAGCCTCTTCTTCCGACTGTAATCTTCCTTTAGGATTATATGGTTTTGTTCTATACACCAAGTAATTCAAATTCTTATAAGAATTAAATACATTCATGACCGTCTGATTAAAAGCTTCTCCGAGGATTTTATCCTCATTATAAAATACTGAAAGTACCAATGGACTATCGGTTACAATAACATCAACCTTGTCCTTACATCTACTCATTTTAAAACATTGTTTGCCAAACATATAAGCTTGATTTTTAAAAACTTCCTCATTGTTTTCCCAAACTTTATCTTTTGCAAATTCAGTTACCAGTTCTGCGTTTATACCAGCCATTTTCAATTGAGAAAATATGTATGCCGCACCTGTACTTTTGCCACTACCTGGCGTACCAAATAAATTTACTACAATCATCTCTTTACTCCTTTTTCTCTATAACTGTCACCGTGCCTTGAATGATTCCCAAGTTAGACGACTCTTTAAATGTATGCGTTTCTGCAACATCATCCTTTGTCATTGGACGTGTAAGATACCACAACGAATCATCTTTCCACGTTATTTCCTCTAATTTCAGATTTGGATCTAATTCAATAGTTGTAGATCCACCCCATTTTCTTGTTGTTGCTTGGCAGCCTGCCAAACTCAATGTTGCCATAATTGCCAATGCTACGCAAATTTTCTTTTTCATAAGTTTATTCTCCTTTTTATTTATTCGTCCAAAATCACTTCATATCACAATTTGCAAAATTCAAATTCCTCACCACAACTACATTGAATTGTGCCGGAAATTCCTATGCTTGTCGGAACAAAATGGTAAGTATATCTACCACCAATAAGACCGCCTGCATGGAGTCTATCTTCTAATGTTTTAAGTCCATGGGCTTCCGTGTCATGCTTTTCTTGCCATTCTTTAATCGCTTTTTGCTCTCTTTCTGAAATAGGGAAGCCACGTCTCAAATCTTTTTTCATTGTGTCTAACTCTTGTTGCATTTTCTTGATTTCTTCATCTTTATTATATTCTTCTCTTAAATATTGATTTTCGTTTTCAAGTTGTTCAATTCTTAATCTGTTATTTTCGTTTATTGCCTTAATTCTATCAAGGCATTCGTCAATGCTCCCTATCATTAACATATATTATTTCTCCTTTTCTATCCTTTGAAAGTAATATTTAATCGGCATCTTCTCTCAACACTATATCTCTATATTCTTCACCGGAAATCTTGCCAAGCTTCATATCTACATAAGTAGCCAATTCATGAGTACGAATAAAATCACAATCCTGTAAACAATCTCGTATATCATCACAAGCTTTACTTGAATTATAACCTTGGCTTTCTCTTACAAGAGTATCACTCATTCTACGAGTTACATTGCGGTATTGTTCGATGATGTAAATTAGTTGCTCTTTGGACAACTTTGTTAATTGACCTAAAATATCTTCCCACATATGATTATTCTCCTAATTCTAATAACTTATTGACCAAATCTTGCAACCTTGAATTATTCGGATATTTCTTTGCCATATCTTCATAATACGTAACCGTTTTGTATTTATTGATTTCTTGTTCCAGTTCCTTTTCAATTGTAGCTTTCTTTTCTGCCGTCTCTTTTAATCTTTTTTCTTCTATATGTCTTTTGTTATACGCATCCATATTCACAACACCAATAACTTGTCCAAGTATTTCTTTATCACAATCTTCAATAGGAAAAACACGTTTAATTTCTCCAAGTACCCTTGCATTTTCATTTCCCCATCCATTCACAACGACCAACCATGAATCACATATTAGCTTTGCTTCGTCATCATACAATGCAACTGCATAATCATCGCATGCATAATCGTCAAACAAATTAACAATTGCCACTTTATTAAAATCTTTCATATTATTTACCTCCATAAATTGTGCTTTTTATACTAAATTATTAAAATATCATCTTTGTATAACTTCACTTATGACATATAATACGAGCATTGTTATAAATACTGTAAGCAATATACTATCCGCCACTTTCCTCACCCCCTTTGTCTTGAAATTAAGCTTTCGTTCACCTTATTAACAAATGTCGTCCCATTCGCTAAGTTCATTATTGAGTTTTTTCATCATTTTCAATCTCCTATTTCAATTTTCTCTCCAATGTATTTATGAACATATTCTTGAACATTCTCAGGATACGAATCTACGACATAATCTGTATCAATTGTTATCTTCGTAATAATATTCTCCGTCTTATCCAAAAATATATTGCCAACCGTACCACCTGGAATTCTTATGTACAAAAGTCTTTGTTTCATGTCCGCTTCAGTTGCCAATATATAATGTCCATATTCATATTCATCAATCATTTTCTTATCAAAACCAGCCAAATCATCAAGTTCTTTGGTTAGCTCACAATGATATTCATGAGAAAGATATTCGTTTAATTCTAAATAACAATCATATCTATGAGTTAGTTTCATATCATTTCCGCCTCCAATTTTTCTATCGTGATTTTATATTTCTCACAATCTTCTGTTTTAATACCAAGTAATTCATCTATAGCTAATACAACTATAGATGAATATGGAGTCTTATTAGTTTCAAATAACCACGTATCACTATATTCTCCAACATATCCGATAAATTCTTTCTTTTCTCCTATGTTCATTTTAATTCTCCTTATTATATTGATCCCATGCATCTAACACTGTAAGAAACATCTCGCCTTTTTCAGTCAACCAACAGCCGCCGATACTACTACCATGCTCTGTAAAGCCACGGTTGTCCAAAATATATGCCATGAATTGTAGTAAGCCCCACTGTATATCATCTTGAGCATCTATATTCAATTCTGTCTTATATCTTTGTTGCTCTTCATCATAATCACACTTGTTGTCCTTCCAATCTTTTCGAATATGAAGATATTTGCGTATGACATCTAATGTGTCATTAGGGCAACCGCAACCGCACAATCCTAATACGTCATATGAATAATAGTCTATCAATGGGTCGATTAGATATTCTTCATACCATTCTTCTCTATTACCAACTATAACCTCATTCTCCAAGGAAAGATTAGATTCTTTTTTTATAATCTTTTCTGCAATTTCACTCAATAACATATTTTGTTTTTACCCTTTCATATATTGCTTAATTTCTTCATTCGTTGCAATCTTCACTTCACTAAGCAAATATTCTCCACACCAACTTTCTTTATAACCCGAAACCATAACCACATCTTCTTCATCCTCCTCTGTTACGCATTGATAACAAGCCACTGTACCCAATCTCTTTGCATTTCCTACTTGAACAACAACAAATGTTCCTGTATTGATTGGGAATGTTTTTGTAAAACTCATAACGATACTTCCTTTCGTGGATATTCCCCTATGGATACCAAATACAAAATATATAAACAATCAGCCACATCGTGTATTTTTTCAATGAGATCTCCATGAGATGAATATATCTCAAAATTATCGACATCCATAATGCGTACAGTCAGGTATGAATGTGTTGAGCCTTGATAATCATAAACACAGTCAATTTTTATTTCTTCCATAATAGAAATTCTCCGTTAAAAACAATAATTTAACTCTATAATTAATCAGCCAACATTAATCAACGTATCTTTTCAATCCTGTTGAAAAATACGGAATTGGCATTCTTTTAAATTGATACTTCTTTACTCTTTCATCTATTATATTTTTAATATCCGTATTATCAATTTCACCTGTTCTAATATACTTGTCCATTACAGAATACTTAAATCCTAGAGCGTCTTCATCTGTACTTCCACACAAGCCATCGGACGGAACTTTTTCAATTAATTCTTTTGGTAATCCAAGTTCAAAACCAATAGCTTTAACTTCTTCAACCGTCAAATCACTCAATGGTGAAAAATCTCCAACAGCGTCTCCCCATCTGGTTTCCCAAGATAAAAGAGTTTCTGAAAGGTTACAAGTATTTGCCACTCGTCCATTAATGGTTTGAGACACAGCATAAAGTGTAGCCATTCTAATTCTCGCCGGCAGATTCGTAGATGTTTGTTTCGACCATTGATTGTTCAACTTTGGTTTTACTTCATTTGTCAATGTGGAAATCGTATCGCCAATATTTACAATGCAATTATTGATATCTAAATGTCTAACAAGCTTATAAGAAAAATCAATGTCTGACTGCTCACCTTGTGGCATAAGAACTCCAAATACCCTATCCTTCCCAAGAGCTTCAACACATAATGCGGCTACAACAGAAGAATCTTTACCGCCCGAAATGCCTACCACTGCACAACATCCCTTACCATTCTCATTAAACCAATCCTTAATCCACTGTACAATCTCATTCTTTACTTTCTTTGCATCAAAATTATTCATGTGTAATCTCTCCCTTTTCGATTTTCTCAATTAATGTCAATAGTTCATGATATACCTGAATTAGTCCTCCTCTATCATCAATATAAACATTGGCATAAATTTTTCTTCCTGAAAATGCAACCGAAGCATCACAATTGATACCTCTATATTTAATGTGATTATCATTCAGATATTTTTCAATCATCTCATATTTATCTTCGCCGTTGCCAGTAAAGATAATTACTTCTGAATAGTTCTCCCATCTTTGCAAAAGGTGAATAACATTTTCATATGTTCTACCCTTTTTATGAAAATCATAAATCGTATCATCAAAATCTACACAAAAGATGAGCTTTCCATATTTCTTAAACTCTTCTTCTAGTCTATTATAAGAATTATTAGCTTGAAGATAAAAATCCATTTTATTTTCCTCCGTACATTCTATTTCTGATATCCATAAAGGAATCCTCTCTTATCAATTCTCCATTTTTAAATACAGTAGTAAGCAAACTGTCATCACTCATTTCAAGTAATTGGTCTTGACATTTTAATTCGCCGTCTTCATAATAGACTTTACAACAACCTTTATGAGATTTCTTTAGATGAGTTGTATCTGTCTTTGGGTCTTTGAAAATCATTAATTTCTTACCATTAATTACTCCATAAGTTGCTTTCATAGCAATTCCAAAAGTATCTCTCGTAGCAACTATCATCTTTCCATTCTCCATAATTGCCGTAAAACAAAAAGCTCCTACACCATAAGCAATATTATTGGCTGCAAATCCACGTTTCTCCAACTCTCTCCAAATTGTTTCTACATTAGAAAGGGTACAGCCATCACCGTAAATGATTCCTATATGAGGGTTTAACTCTTTATATCCTTTACTATTTATAGAGCCACCAAAGATATCCCATAGTCTTTCAACTGTTTTAACTGAAATTTCTACAATATCACCACTATCAGGACGAACTAGAAACTTGCCATTATGATTCAGGATTTCTTCTTTACATTGTGGAAGAATATTATTTATCATATTCCAATAATCATATGTATCTGAGACCATACTAAATGATGTGTTTGGATAAAGTTCAGTCAAAAGTCTCTTCACGAATGTAATTTCATCTCCATCAATAGAGAAATTCGCACCCATAACAGAATGTTCTGTCGATACAGCACCTAACCCAATTCCGTTCTTTTTACAATCAGCATTATAATATTTATCAATATAGTTAATCGCCGGAATTGTTGATGTTTTATTAAACGAAAGTAACCACGAAGCTGAACATCTTACGGATTCGTCCATACAAGACATTCCTCTCATACCAAAGTCCGCACAAGCCATGTCTCCCGACAATCCATCAGTTGTTTTATCGTACCAATAATCAGCAATTTCACGATACATATGACCGATTGTTGCATGACAACAAGGTTTCCATAGTTCAACCTGTAGGATACATTCAATCCACTGTACAAGCCAAGCAAAATCATCGTTTGTATTTGTAATCTCAATGCATGGAACTCCCATTGGTACAAGTGTCCCTTCTGACAAAGCTTTTATCTCTAGTGGTAAATACCCCAATCTATGTAATTGAACAATCTTGTCTAAATCATAATTGTCCTTACCAATCTGTATATCCATTGAATCAGTGTAAAGAGACACCATTTCATCTTCTGGCAAATCGAAGAAATTTTCTTGGAAATATCCCATTAAATATTCTTTGATAAATGCCTGTAATCCAAAGAAAACCATCTTGTTTCTGTTCTCTAACATTGATCTTCGAGGCACCCAATATGATACTATCTTAGTTAATCCTTTGGGATACATTCGCGAGTGGCACTGTTTATAAGTGTCTGATAGTAGCAACGCCATTGTATTATTCATAATTCTTCGACCTCCATAACTGTTATTTTTTCATGATTACCCTTAAACAAACTATTTGTCGTAAACAGTCTGTTCACAGTATTATTCTCCAAAGATTTAATTAAAGTACCTTTTTCTTTGTCAAGAATTGAGTTTTCTGTATGTGTAGCATATGCGTAAATTTCTTTTACACCATTTTTCTTCAATTCTTCTGCACTATAATACAGCGAGCCACCATAAGCAATAATGTCATCAATCATTAACACGGCTTTATCAGCTAAATCAATTCCATTCGTTCTGATGTCTAATCCGAGAATTTTACCAGTTTTCCAATCTCGTTTCTTTTCTCCATAACAGTATTGAAGTTCAGGAAATAAATCAGAATATCTTTTTGCCGCCCCTGCATCTGGGAAATAAAGAACAAGATTTCTCTCTCCAATTTTTGCAATTGCCTGTTCAATATATTCCTTTGGATTTTCCTCAAAACAATTATTAAGCAATGCCGTAGAAACATCACTATGAGCATCTAAGACATAGACACCCGAAAAGTTTAACCCGTTAATAAATTCACAAAAATATCTTAGAGTAAATACTTCGTCATTATTTTTAACTCTATCCATTCGAGCATTTGGAATATATGGAAGATTCAAATAGTAATTCACATTTGTTTTAAATCTTTCGAGATGTTTCTTTATCAACATTAAATAAAACATCTCATCATTGCTTTCATATATCCAATCAAGCCAAATACAAGGCGAACCGTCATAATCATATTCTTCGATACTATTCACATCAATATTTATTCTTGGTGTTCCATCAGGGAATTTATTAATTGTTACAATATCTCCATTAATTTTAATCATATTTATTCTCCAATCTTTCTGTACTCTGTATAAACTTCATTTTCGCAATAGTATAAATTGTAATCATTTTGCTCAATATACCACCAACGCTTTTGGTGTCCTTCTTTTAAATATTCTCTACAATAATCAGTTTCTTCATAGTGATTATCCATCATTTGTCTAAAACTTAATTCATCAATATTATCTGAATCATGACAATAAGTTGCAATCTTATCTATTAAATCTTTTGTAAACCGTTCTGTAACTACAAAAACAACTCTGACAATCTGCCAACTATGATTCCGTTTGATTGTTTTTAATTGCTCGAAATCATGTAAATGATATACTACTCTCTCAAAAAACAGATAAGGAACTCCATCTACATTCGGCATGCTTGTATGCAATTCAATATTGATACCCTCTGTTATTTCAAAAAATCTCTTGTACCAATCAATGTGATTTTCAAAATTCCATAATGGATCTCCTCCACCAGAGATAGAGACCCAATTACACTTATTATCTTCTATCTTTTTCTTTAACAAATTCAACCCATCAAGTGTAGTCTTAGGAATATGAAGATTATTGTTTTTTACAATACAATATGGGCATGAATAATGACACCCAAAATTGGTTATTACACTCATATACTTGTCCATATTTATTCTCCAATTACATTAATCTGACAACTCTTCATAACTTCCATCGCAGCCTTATGTTTGTCTGGTGTAACTCCGGCACAACAAGAAGCATCTACTGTTATTTCTGTATTAGGAAACGCACTTCTCAACATTAGTGCATTTGATACCACACATATGTCTGAACATAATCCTACTATCTCTATTGAACCTTTGACTCCCTTGTCCAATATTCTTGCTATCTGGTCTACAAGTTTCATTGAACCAAATATTTCTTTTTCTATAAAAGCATAATTTTTAGATTTTAATGCATTTCTTATAAATGAATTTATCAACCAACCCTCGGTATTTGCAATACAATGCTCTACCGGCAAATGTCTTCCTTCCAAAGTTTCAAGATAATTATCTGAATGAGTATCTTGAGTTACAAAAATTTGTCCTCCAAATTCTATAATTTTTTCACAAACAGGCTCAACAATATTTCGTGCTTCCTCTGTACCAAGTGATCCATCTATAAAGTCATTTTGCATATCTACTACAACTAATATCTTTTCCATATTATATATCCTTTCTTTTATACTACATATTGTATTTAATTGTTTATCTAATCACTATATATTGATTATCTTTTGCATTGAAACTGCCGTTTCAATCAACTATACTGTTTAGTCTAAATGCGTCCATCTGCCTATTTAGTATCCCACTATCTGTTGTACCATATCTTCCGAATACAACAAGTTCATCGCCGCTTTCTGAAGTATATTCCATTTCATAACTATCTAAGTCACCATTCATATATTCTTCATACGTTTCGCCGTTCTCACAATAACTAGTATCATGTTTCATTACATATTGCACATAACACTTTTCTTTCGCTTCGTTTGATAAGTCTGCCCAATCCTTTTGAAATTCATCTTGATTTTTTATATATAATTTTTTAGCAGCAACTTTAGTTGTTGAACTTACACAATCAATAGGCGACAACAATACTCCATCAAAACATAACAATTCGCCTCTTTTCCATTGTTCGAAAGTTTCCTTCTTACATATTGCTACACTATGTATTTTACCCATATCATTATTCTCCTTTTACGTAACCATTTCTAATAATTTGTAGTTCTCTCATCAAATTAGAAGTTGAGTACAACGCCGATTCATCTCTCAATTCTTTTAAATTCTGCAATGTATCTTTCAAATTTTTATCAATTTCTTTTGTATTATCAGAACATGAATAATCTCGCTCCCTCATTTCTGCTGTTGCTGTCACTTTCCAAAATAATGAACAAGCCACTTTCTTGACACTATAATTTACAGGACATTTATCGTAAACTTGAATGTCGGCAACCGATATTGCTTGTGTGCCATACTTTGTTCTACACAAAATAATATCGCCAGGTTCAATCAGCGTAACAAATTTATCCCAATGGTATTTTCTATCATGCGGAATTCTCCAAACATACACTTTATTACTACCATTAACGTGTTTACCATAGATATAAGTCGTTGGATAATCTCTATAAGTAGATTTTACCTTGACTTCAACTTCCTCTATATTATTCTCCTTATAAACGAGATACATAATATATCCATCAATCAAAATATTATTTGAAGAAAGTACAATATCTCGGTCGGCTTTTCCAAATACATCAAAATAATTCCTACATTTCTGAAGTTTTCTTTCAGATACATGAGTTCTTGCAAACGCATCCGAAATCTTTATATCCGACAATTTCATAGTTTTTGTTATCATAACAATATTCTCCTTTGTGTTTAATTTTCGGCAATCGAAAGGTTAAGTTTTAGATTTAATTTTTCACATATATCACAAATTTGCGAAAGAGAAAAATCATAATCACCACTTTCATAATTGGATAGCATTGAAGGACTTACTTCCAAATAACTTGCCATATCTTTTGAGGTCAAGCTATGTTTTAACCGATATTCCAATAATGTTGTCGAAAGTGTATATTGAATATCGTAATAGTATGATTTTGATGCACTCATATCAGCACATAATTTGTTGAGATACTCGCCAGCATTGACCAATTCTATATCATCGCTCATTTATACTACCTTATTCCCCTTACATCACAACACCAATGTTATTAATTTGTCTATTCTCACTTGTACTCTTTTGAATTTCTCCATTGATTTTACAATAGAAGCTTCCACCGCCATCAACTTTAATAACATCTGAAAATCCACAGTCTTTAATTTTGTCGTAAACCTCTCCACTTGTGATACAATTCGAGGTCTTCGTTTCAATGTAAAAATAATAAATATAATTGTCTTTGATACCCAAAAATCCGTGAACAGTTGGTCTAACTATCGAATTATCCCAACCTTCGTCCAAATATTCTGTCGTTGCTCTAAATCCATCAATTATAATCGGCGCACCCGAAACGGCATATTTAACATCTTCATCATATAAACTGTTGTACTTATCAATAAAAACTGTATTGTCATTACAAATAATTAATGTAGACACGTCTTTTGTCTTAAACTGATCAGACGCATTTTGACTTGCATAGAAATAAACCTTATTATCCTTGACTTTTCGTTCCTTCAAATATTTTAAACATGGCGATGAAAGTGTGTTTTCATCTGTGTCGGCTACAAGGTTTGCTACTGGCAAAGTAAAGAAAATTCCGTCCTCTTTGAAGTTTGCAAAATACCCAAGATTAAAATATGTATCTTCGTCCAAGTTGCTCTTTGATTTATCAACCAATTTAATTTGGAATCTATTTGATGGTACTCTCAACATACGAATTCCATTATGTGAAACTATCTTTGTTTCATTCTTATTTAACAGTTCAGAATATCGGTTAATAATCACATTTAAATCATCCAAGTGAACGAGTTTCTTCCTATTAAATATGTCATTCCAATATTCAATTTCGTCATCAGGAATAACACCATCGTTCTTCAATACCTTTGTTTGCTTTTCCAATGTAATTGGATAGACTACTTTACCATCTGGGTCAAACACTTTATATCCCTGTTGAACCCTTTCTTCTGTGCATTCTTGAATAGCTTTTTGTTTGTCCGTATATGCACAAATTTGTGAACTATCCCATTTACCATTGTTCCAATTTTTACGCACTCTGTAATATCCCATTTGTTCACTCTCCTTGTTCTTCATCAAGACGTTGTTGGTATTCGGTAAAATACCATAACAGTTCATCTTTGAATACTTCGATAGCTTCCTTCGCTTTTTCTTTGGTGGTGAAATGTATTGTATTAGGTAATCGGATACTATAATAATGGTCTACATACAAGTTTTCATCACCATAACCATATGTAATACAATATTTATCGATTTGATCATTTTCCCAATCTTCTTTGGAAATAACCTCGTCATTTTGTGCCTGCCATTGTCTTAGTTGACGGAGTAATCTGTCTGCACGAGCATTGTTCTCGGCAATCACCTTATCATTGTAATAATTGCCTGTGTTATAACATTGCTCATCCCCTTGGTCATTATCTTCTGGAACTCTCATTATATTATTGTATATATCGACAAGATAATACATTTCACCTTTTTCAACCCTCTCATACCCAGCTCTAGGTTTATCCTCAATCAATCCTAGCTTTTTTAACTGTTCCTCGCTGATTTCAGCTTGAACGCTTTTATCGTTCACTTTTAATTCTACTTGCATTGTTCTACTCCTTTATTCTGCAATAACTATTTCTATATCATCTGTATCTTTGTTTTCTACTGGTAGAGTGCTGTTGTATTCTCTAACCGCTTCGATATAGCGAGCCAGCGCTTCTTTTGCTCCTTCTGCATTACTGTACTCACAAGGTACAATATTGTCATCATATTCTTCCTCACAACCTCTTACATATATAATATCTGGTATTAGTTCTGGTCTACATAGACTTTTAACCTCAATCCCATTAGACGCACAAAATTTAAAATTCTCTCGTTTAATCTCGTTTCCCTGCTCCAACACTTGCATTAACAATACATTTTTTATTCTCCAAAATTTAATTTTTAACATTTTATTTTTCCTCCTCAAACTCGTCTAAATATATCTCAAACTCGTCCTCTGTTTCATCTACGAACGCATATACTGCTCCGTCCTTACCTCTTTGAGAACCACTAACAAAAATACTCTCATAGCTACCCCCTTGCTTTGTGAATGTATCTTCGTCAATTTCTTCTACTTTAAAAAATCTCATTTCATTTCCTCCATTATTTCATCTACACATTTTGCACAATAACAGCCTTCAAGACCTTCTATTTTGTATAGAAAACTCATCCACATTCGATTCCATATGCCTTTATCAACACATCTTTTGCAAGAGCCTTGACCTTCACCCTCGCAACATGTAACTTTTACTTTTTTTAAATCATTCATTTATTTTTCCTTTCAATCTTTTTACAATCTCTGAACACTTGTTAATATAAGATCTTGTTACTCGACCACCGTTTATTTTCTTTTTATCTTTTTCGTTAATAAATACTTCAAAAACATTAGATTTGCTTATTTCTTTCATCATTAATATTCTCCTTTTTTTATTTTCATTTTTAACGCTTCTTTAAATTCTTGTTCGGTCATCTTATCGCTGTTTCCGATGTACCTTGTATATCCCTTATTTATATTCTCTCCCATTGTTTGAAAAGCCATTGCCATGCCCTCAAAACTCTTAGCACATATTTCTGTCGGCACATTATTCTCTTTCTTTGAAACAGATTTTTCGTTGCCATTACAATAATGTAAAATCAATGCAAACATTCCCGTTCCACCGGCGAAACCAATTATCATAGCCAATAGTAACATTAATACTTCTTTCATGGTTATATTCTCCTTATTTCTTTTTTGTTTTCTTCTTTAGTTTGACTTTAAGATGTTCCATCAACTTGTATTCTTCACTATCCCACAATCCATGCGCCAATAAGCTGTCTTGTTTATTGCACACCAGTTCTAATAGTTTTTGATACTCTTTTTGTTTCATGTTTTTTCTCCTTTCTGTACTTTCCATTACAATAATCTATAAATAAACTCTTAGATATTCTTCTTGGTTTATGTGGCGTAGTCATAATCTTATGTATTTCGTTTGATAAGTTTTTATCTTTAATTTTATTTATGTCATCTTTAATTAACTCAAGAATAAGTCTATTTCGTTTAATCTTTTTTCTATATTGATCTACTTGTTGTCCATAATATCCTCCACGTTGCATTGCAACACCACTCAGTTTTGTTTCATCCTCTACAAGAGTATGTCTGATATCAAAAATTCTTAAATCCATTTCTCTTTCAAGATATTTTATACTTTCATAATATCTATCCAAATTTGAAAGTATTTTGTTCGCTGATTGCAATACATTCGCTATATTCTCCAAATCCAATTCAGCATCTCCATAGTAAGTATATGGATTATATTCATCTGGTAAATGAGGTGTCTTTAACAATCTGTCTATGTCCATTGATTTAATATCATCAACATCATTTAAATTTTCTTCGCAACAATTCTCTGGTTTTTCAACGGGCATATAACCATCTGTCAATTCGACAACACGACTTCTTCTTGAATTCCCCTTCAAGAAATTTTGTACTCTTTTAGTCTTTAAGAAACCCAATGCAGCCGGGAAGGTCTCAAACGAGTTGGCTAAAGTCGGATTACCCGACCATGCCAATCGCCCATTTGGATTGGTTCTAATATATTGTTCTCCATTAGTGATTACATATATCATTGAGCATCGCCACCAATCTCTATAATGTTATGATACAAAACAGTTATATCATCTTTGTAACAATTATTCTCGTGCATATGTCCACAATACCATCCCTTGTATTGAATATTCTCTTGAATTTCTTGAAGATAGTCCGTTAATCTATCTGGTTTCAATTTATCAAAGAAACCCCTACTCATATTCATTACATCTAAAGTCTTTGTTGGTGGGCAATGTGTTATAATATAATCCACCTTATTACCGTATTTAACTAAATTTTCAATACCTTCGTCCATTTCCTTTTGGGAAGGCAATTCTTCTTGCCACCAGGATATGTGGTTTATACGAAACATTTTGCAATAATCATATTGCCATTCCGCAATTCTCGGGTCATCAGTTTCTAAAATCCCGTCACTAATATCATGAGATTGTGCTCCACCAAATGTAAAGAATGTTTTACCGTTAATAGTAAATACTTGTCCTCTCATCAAATGAATTATATGTGGGCGAATTTTATGTACCTTTCCGCCATTCCATTCTTCAACCGGCAATTTCTTTAGTCGGTCAAAATTACTATGGTTTCCGTCTACAAATAATGTAGTCCATGGCTGATTTTCAAGCCAATCAAGGTTATTCCTTTCAATATCAGTGTCGTGCCAATAACCAAAGTCACCACACACAATGACATAATCACTTCGATTTAAACTTTGTCCTATCGGAAAACATTCAGGTTTAAACCGATTTTTCCAATCTCCATGCGTGTCTCCTGTTATAAATATCATTTGTATCACTCTCCTTTACGCCACATTCTTTTCTTGATTAAGCATATACTCAATGAAAAGTTTCTTCATATTATTATAGTTCTCTGTTTTATTGTTCGAAATTAATACACTTTTGTCTATCGTTTGTAACCATTTTTCTAACGCCATATCATAATCTTTTTCACAAGAATAATCTATCAGCTTAACTAATTCGTCGTGTGCTTTTTGTGCCAGTTCGGAATTACTTGGCAACACATCCTCAATCATTGTTTCGTAAAATTCTATATCTTCTTGATCAATTCCTTCTAATATATTATTCTCTATTTTCTGTACACTGTTTTGAGTATTGCCGCAAACATCACTTTCAACATTTTCTTCATTTGACAATGCATCATTATCTTCAATACCCAAAAATTCTTTCATTAAATATAGAATATGGTCTACTTTGTTTTTCACAACCTTCTTATCTTTAGTGCTTTTGTTTTCATCGAGTTCTTCCCAAGTAACGCCATTCACTTCTTTGTTTCTCATGCTCTCAAAAGCATTTAAAAATTCTCCAAAATTCTTATCATCTAAGCCAAGCTTATCAAATTTATCAAATGCCATTATCCATACCACTGTATCTTTTAATGTGAATAAATCTGCTACTTTTCTATTTTCAAGTTTATCTGAATATGGAGCAATCCTGTTAAAATACTGTTCAATTTGTTGATATTCTTCCATTGTAGAATTGAAGTTCAAATAATCACATATTTTCTTAGGAGCTTTTTTCCAATTATCAAAATGATACACGCCCATAACACATTCTGAAATAACTCTTTCCCATATTCCGTCATTCTTTTGTTTTTCTGTTAAAATTGTACCGTCTTTCAAAAATTCATTGGTATTTTTTATTTTTCTTATTTCTTTTGCAAAATTTCCTACATACGTAAGGGCTTTCTGTGAAGCATTCATTGCAATGTGATTATTATAAATGTTAACAAGTGTGGGTAAATCTCCTTGTTCACAATTTTGATAAATTGTTACCGCTAACTGACCTTTGTTCAACTGTCGTTTTAATTCCGTTGGAAGGTCTTCATATGTTTTACCTCTCAAATCATATTCGACTGTTTCCCATATAATATCACCATATTGATTTTTTACCACTTTACCTTCTTCATTGAGTTTCTTCCTATTATATCTGACTATAGGCTCACGAATTTCATTAGTAACTTTATATTCACCATATCTAAATCTTCTCAAGGCTTCTGTTCTGTGACCACCATCTACAATATATGTAGACTTTATACCGGATTCAGACTTTGTTTCAGCAAGAATTAAATTTGGAATAAAAACTATTCCACTGACAGCCGACCATATTAGTCCGTTTAAAGCCTCTTTTGTCCACGACCAACCACGTTGTACCGTTGGTTCAGGCTGTATTATTTGTGTATGTACATCGTCCATATATTGTTCTACCGACCATCTTTCAATTCTATATCCATCCATGTTATTTTACCTCCTAATAAGCATTCGTATTTTTCTTTTATTTTTTTCATCTTTAATAGCCATAATGCTATCTTTGTATAAAAAATCATCAATATTTAACATATCAATAATTTCTTCTTTTTTATATCCATCTGCTAAATGAATAAGAATTTTTCTTTGAACTTTTGATAGCCCATTTAGATATTCCTCCATTTGCGGAGATAATTCTTCCTCATCATTATTATTCTCCACACATGCTATCTTTTCTGCTAAGTCAATTCCGTCTTCCGTTTTCACATCTAATGACACATTGGGAATTGAAATAGTTTGTCCTCGTTCATTCTTCTTTAAATTACCACGTTCATCAGTTTCAAGATTACACCTTTTCCAACGATGCCTATCTCGCAACCAATCTTGAAACGAACGTTTGATATTGCCAATAAGAAATGTCTTGAATGAACAATTGCGTTCTTGATTAAAATTTTCAACACTTTCCAATACAACATTCATCGCATCGGAATATAAATCATCATATTCTGACAACGGAACATTCATTAATCGAATAATCGGATCGCAAATTTCTCTCAATTGTTTCATTTTATTACCACAATATTGACTTATTAAACCTTCTTTTTCTTTATCGTTCACTCTATACACTCCTTGTCTCAAATTCTATGATTATTCTCCACTAATCATCTTGCAGTTTACATGCCAACACTATACCAATGCCGACACCTGTTATAGCCAAGCCAATTAGATACATACATTTCACATCCTTTCCCTTTTATCATATATATAGCAAAACTACTTTTTTGTCTTTCCGCTCGGAAAGTATAAACCGTATAGGTGAGTGTTTCATTTCAACGCTCAATATAATATTTTCTACGAAAAATATTTTTTATTAATATATTTTCGCAATTTCCAAACCCATTCATCCACATTAATCTGAATTTCGGGATTAAAAATATTGAATAAATCACCTTGTTTAATAGTTCCTGTTATATTATTCTCCGTTTTCTCTAACATGAAGATATAATTCGGATTGATTTTAATTATGTACTTTGAACCATTACACAAACAAACATTTTTGAATGTTTTAATATCTGACTTACGCCGTATTTTAAAACTGACTGGTTTTTGAATTATTGAAATCATAGTTTCATCGCTTCCTTTCTTGTTACAATTTCTTTTCTTTTATTACATTTTCTTTACAAAATTTACGTCAATATGATTGACATTTCCTTTATAATGTGCTATAATAAACACATAAAAAGCAAGGATATTTCTTTTATCCATTATGAAATAAACGTGTTGGGGAACACATTTCAAAAGGGTAAATTAATTTAATATGGGGATATTAAACTAATTAGAAATATTCTGTTTTTAAAAATCAACAAAACCATATTATCACGCTTTAACGTGAATGTCAACTTATTTTCACGTTTTTGGCGTGATATTGTGGTATTCTACGAAAAACGGAGGTGTAATTTATGCAAAATCCACAAATGATTGCAAGTAGAATAAAGCAACTTGCAAAGGACAATAATATTTCTATTGGTAAATTATGCAAAGAATGCGGTTTGGGTGTCAATTACATCAATCAAATGTCCAATAAGACATCCGTTTCTCGTGAAAAAATAGAAATCATCGCAAACTATTTTAGCGTTTCCGTTGAATATTTGCTTGGCGAGCCACAAAATAATAATCAAATGATTGAACTCCCTATCTTAGGTGAAGTTTCGGCAGGCTATGGTAAATATGCCGACAATGAAATAATTGGTACACAATACGTTCCCCTTAATTGGCTAAGTGGCAATGAACCGCACGTCTTGCTTCGTGTCAAGGGAGACAGTATGATTCCCAAGTTTGAAGAAGGAGACCTTGCACTTGTTCGCTATCAACAATCCGTTGACAGTGGTAGTTATGCCGTTGCTTTAATTGATGATGATAACGGTGTCATCAAACGAGTAATGTACGGTGCGAATTGGATTGAACTGCAAAGTTTAAATCCAATGTATTCCCCAAGACGTTTTGAGGGCGAAGATGTTACTCGTGTCCGAATATTTGGATTAGTGAGAAAAATCATTAAAGATACTGAAATATAATAGTATCACATTTCTTTAAAGACACATTTATTTTATTCTGTTTCTTTAAAGACACACATATATTAACATAGTCATTTTTTATTGTCAATGGCTTTTTTGCTTTTGTAATAATTTTGTAACATAGGAGAACTGTTATGTCAAATATTGGAAATATAATAAAAGACAAACGATTATCACAAAACCTATCTTTAGACGACTTGGGCGAATTAATTAATGTTGGTAAAAGTACAATTAGCAAATGGGAAAACGGAACGATCACCGATTTAAAATTATCTAATATCGTATCTTTATGTAGAGTTTTTGATATTACACCGAATGAACTTCTAAAAATCAACCCATCAGATAAAAATTACCTTGCGTATGGTGGAGAACACATCTCCGCAAAAAAAGAAAATTTGTTAAAGCAAATCGCTGAAAAAAATATTCCTGATGCAATATTAGATTTAATTCAAAATGCGATTGAACAATATTAAAAAGCAACCTCAATGGATTGCTTTTTTTATTTGTAACCATGCGTAGTGACTCTTTTACTACCAAACTCAACACTATTATTGCCATAGAATACATCTGCATTTTTGGGACATAATAAGATATAATCTTATTAGTAAAGGAATAGATTTCTATGGATGAATTTATAGTCAACCAGCACATTATGGAGATTTGCAAGCAACGAAATCTGTCTATATATAGACTTGCAAAGATGTCTGATATGCCTTATTCGTCACTCAATAATATGATTAAACATAGACACATCCCAACAATATATAATTTAATAAAAATCTGTAACGGTCTAAATATTTCACTTTCTCAATTTTTTGCTGGAATTGAGGACAATGTGGATAATAATGTCTTGTCCTCTGAACAACAAGACGTTCTATCATTATGGAATCTTTTAGACTCAAAATCAAAAGAATTTGCATTAATTTATATGAAAGGATTGGCTCATTTGCCAATGACAGGTGTCGAAGATGAGAAGTTTTAAACAATTATTGGATATTGCACAAATCTATACAAAACAGTTTACAAGTTTCCCTTGTAATCCATTTTTACTATGTACTCAATTACAAATATCTTTTAAAGTAAGATCTCAAGCAGTAGAAGATTTTGCCGGTACCAATCCGTTAATCTCCACTCCTGCTATTCTTTACAAGGAATCAGGTAAAGTGCCTTCATATATAATTTACTTTGATGAAACGTCTATGTATTGGCGTTTCTACATATTCCACGAGATTGCTCATTATGTGTTGGGACATACTTCCGATTCTCTACAAGAAGAGCAAGAAGCAAATTTAATGGCTTGTCTTTTAATCGCACCAAAAAACAAGTTGCCTACATATTTAAAAAATGCTAAAGATTTATCCTTATTTGCAGAAATTCCGATAGCTTACGCAGAAGAATATTGGAATTATTTACATAACAAATTAATTAAACCAAAAATGATTTTTAATATAATGATTTCTGTCTGTATTCTTACGGTGATACTTGACATAGTATCATTCGCATTAATATTATCAAATTGAAATTACACAAAAAAAATAAAGGCGACAGTCAATTCGCTGGCGTCTCTATTTTTTTACTCCGATTATTTTCTTTTTCTTTGTCCATAGTGAGAATTTCTTTTGCCTTGTTTAAGCAATCTTCCTCCCATTCATCATATGTTTGTTCATTATTGAACATTTGATTATCTCCCTTACAATATAATATATCTATTATACCAAAGAAGATATTTTTCGTCAATATTATAGTTCTTTTTCGATTTCATCAATGATTATAGTTGTTTCATCTTCTAATAATTCCTCTAAATATATCATTACATTAACCCTGTGAATTGTTGTTGAATGACATCCATAATCTTATCATTAAAATTCTCCTCTGAACATTCCTCACTATTGATTAACATACATAGCAAATTCGGCATAATCTTTGCCTTAAACATAGTTAAGATTTTATCCTCAAGATTTAATTGATTACATTGTTTAACATTTTGTCTGTCTGTACGCAACATCTTGACTGCCGAATCTACTTCATCGTCTGAAACATGAACATAGTTTTCGGCTGTCACAGCTATATTTTTGTGCCTTAGCACCCTTTGTACTAATTTAATATTTTTAGTATCTTCGTATAAATGCGACCCACACCAATGACGTAACATATGTGGAGTAATCATATCATTGCTATATCGTTTAAAAAAGTCATCAATAGCACCCTTACTTATTCTTTCACATTTGTTTGAGATAAAGACAGGTGTTTCATCAATGCTTTTATTTTGTTCCTTCTTTTCTTCAATGAATAACTTACGATACTCAAAATATTCAGTCAAGTAGTCCGTTGCCTCATAAGACAAAGGCACTCTATCCTGTACTTCCTTATTTCCCTTACCCCACACCATAATATAAGGGGATTCTTCTTGTAAAAAAACATCTTTCATGTCTAAACCAATTAATTCTTCTGAACGAATACCACTTCCACAGAACAACTTAATGATTGCCAGATTTCTAAATTCTGTAAACTCATTAGGAATATCTTTGACGTTTTTTTCAAAAGCAATAAGTTCTTCTTGTGTTGGAATTTTTACATTCGTATCTACATTTGATTTTTCTACCCTGTATAGTTTTTTTGGTATTTTATAAACAATATTACTTTCACATATTCCACTCGCTTCTAAGTATGTCCAAAAGCTACTGATAATCGCTTTTTGCGTTCTAATACTTGACATCTTATGGGTATATGTTAGACCATTCAAGTATTTTATTATGTCTATCGGCAATATTTTTTTTAAATCATCCACATCAATATTTGATATGCTATCCTTCTGTATTATATTGTTTTTCAAAAAAAATTCAAACATATCTTTGATACAAGACCAATTAACATTTTTTGTCCGACTACTTTTAAAAGTTATCAAAAAGTCCTTAATAACGTTAGGAACACCTTGTAACTTTTCATTTAACTTTACCTCCAACCTCTTTTGAGCTTTAATCTTATAACACATAAACTTCACCGTCCTCAATAATATATTCTCTGTACACAAAAAAGAAGATACTCATTATAGCAAGTATCTTCTTAGTGTAAAATATATCAATGTTTGTTTTTATCGTCTATCTTTTTATCATATTTGCCTTGTAAATGCTGTTGATAATAATATTGCTTTCCCTTCGTAACAAGGTCATAATTTGCCTTGTTATAATCATGTTCATATCCCGGCGGAGTCATTCGATTATCCGATCTCCATTCGTCAAGATGGCATAAAATATATGCTCCGATTATCATACCTATTGTTAATAAAAGTTCCATTTCAAATTACTTCCTTTCTTTATTTACATTGTGAATTATTTGTTATCATCTGTATCATCAAATCCAAATAGTAAGTATGGTATAATTTTAATCACAAAATATGCAAGACCTATCCCCAAACATACTAATAGCCCAACACCAAAGCTTTCCATTAAATCCATCATGATTAATCCCTCCTCTTTCTATATTTACCTTTCATTTAATATATACCACCATTTGCTATTTTTAAACAAATTTCTGTGATATTTTTATTACATATACATTTTACACCCTTTTATGCCCCATATAAAGGACTTGAAACCTTGCTGTGAACCACCACGAAGCTAAAGACTTCATGGCTTCTTGCTTCAACGTCGTCGTAACCTACTAACTCCACAAGCGTAAGTTCCGATAGTTCCTACCGTACTTATATATTACTAAACTGTTTTCTCTAACAGTCTCAATCCTTCATTAAGAATATTCTTAGCAGCATTGATGTCCCTATCGTGATGAACACCACACTTAGGGCATGTCCATTCTCTTACTGATAAATCTTTAGTCTCTGCATTGATAAAACCACAGCAACTACAAGTTTGACTGCTTGGAACAAATTTCCCAATCATTAATTTTCTGACAATTAATTTCTTCTGGATTTTCTATACGAAAATCACCGTCATGGTATAATTTATATATTATATTTATTTTCATTTCTTAGTCCTCCTCTATTCATTATCCCAAAACACTTCTGGATATGCAAATTTATCAAAGTATTTACTCATTTGATTAATATATTCCCTTGCTTCTACATTTGTTTTGAATCCTTTAATCGTTCGTATATCTCCTTCACTATCTATCCATTCCACCCTATACATTTTGCTACCTCCTTGAAATCCGACTTTCGTTATACATATCTTTTATCTTTTCTTGTACGTGTTTTTATAATATACTTCTTATACTCATCATAATTATCAAATGATATATAATCACCACTCCACACGTCTAAGCAGCTTTCACCGGCTACCATTTCATACGAATTTGCAGAAATTATAATATAAACTGTTTGGTTACGGCTTGCACAATCTTTTAGAATTGTTTGCAACAAATCCCTTTTCAGTTCTACAATATTATCAATACTGTATCCACTATCTATTGCGTCAAACATTATCCACAACTCATCATGATTAGAGTTCTTTCGTACAAAACCACCTAAGCGTACGGTTGTTTGACCTATGTTTTGATTTATTTTTTCGCCTTCTGAAGAACAAGCCATTGTTGCAAGTTCTTTTATTTTTCCACTATGTAGCATCATTTGCATAGAAGTCCTACCACCATCAATGAAATTATCATATAGATACACTGGTATTCCTTCCCTTTCGAGCTGTTCCTTCATAAGTCTCATTAATGTGCTTTTTCCAGTTCCATTGCAACCGGTCAGCACGGTCACTCCCGGATTAATAGTAATAGTTTGTCGATTATATAATTTATAATCATCCCATGGTTTTGTTGGTACTTCAAATATTCTGCTCATATTAATCTTCCTCCTTTTTTTATTTCTTCTTTATTTATAGCCGTTACAATTTCCATAATTCTTCGAGTGTTGTTTGCTAATACCTCGCTCATTCTACTTAATGTCACATAATCGTATTTCTCTAACTCTACACCGTAAGTGTCAGAGCCAAAGATTAAAACATATGTTTCACCGATATTTTCATAGCTTAAAGCGTTTAGACCGTTTACAACACTATTAATTGTATTAATACAGTCAATATCTTCTATACTTCTCGGCTTTATTACAAAAACTCTGTCGTTATCCCAACCGCCTAAAAGATAAAAGTTATCATCTTCATCAATGTATTCTCTGCAATTTTGGAACTTATTTAAAAGGTAATTAATAGCCTTTTTATATTTACTTGTTTCGTCCTCATATGGTGTATCTACATACTGCCAAGCCGTCACGTCATGATAATGGTCAATGTCATTTTCAAAATTCTGAAACCCTCCCTCCGTATAACGGGTTAAAGCTATTGTGCCATTCACCGTAATTAAACAAGCAGCCCCCTCTGCTGGCATTTCTACATCAGTTCTTATCCAAGTATTCATTCTCTTTATCTCCAATCTATCCTTCAAACTTCCAGTTTTCCAATACTTTTTCTAACGATTGATAAGGACACCACAACGTGCTATTCTTATCATAAATACATATGCAAGGAATTGTATCTCCAAAAACTATACCGCCTCGTTTGACTATTTCTATTTTAGAATATACATCATACCGGCGATTAGTTTTAAATCCCATTGTTGATTTCTTTCCTATATAAAGTCCGATCATTATCTCTAACTCCTTCTCTTATCTTTTGATTGCAATCTCTTTAATCAAACTTCATTGGTTCGCTTACACGTACTACTTCAAAAATTCTCTTACCAGTACCTTCCCACACAAGCTCTGCATAATTTTCCACACAATAACTATTTTCTTCATCAAAATCTGAATCTTCAAGTGCAAAATCATAGTAATAATCCCACATCGATTCTAAATACTTACAAGCCTGTTCTTCCGTATCAAACAAATAAACTTCACTTTCCGGTTCGCCAAATGTATAATAAACTATAACTGCATATTTTTTCATATTATTTACCTCCATAAATTGTCCTTATCGTCATATTATAAATCATATGTAATACATTCACAAATCTCATTTATAACTTTTTTATGTTGATTTGCACTAAGAAAAACTCTGAACTCAAACTTAGTTTTCGGTTCTTGTTTGAGTAATGGTTCTACATCTTCTTCCTCGTATTTTTGTAAAAGTTCCATTAATGTAATTAATTCATCGCTACTCATATTCCTCACCTCTTTGAATTTTCCGTTTCATATTTACTCATTACTCTCCACTCGTAAACTACCATTTGAAATCAATATAATGACAAGGAATTTCCATTTTATCTCCATATTCTGTTACGATGGGTAAAGTTCCCCATTCATCAGATATGACTACTCCATCTCTAATATCATGACTAATTATGAATAAATCTTCATAATCTATCCATGTTGCTCCAACAATCCAACCTTGATCTCTGAACACACAAAGTTCTTTAGCTTGCGTTTTCTTTAAACAAAAATCCTGTACTCTCATTACTTTTTCCTTTCTGAAATCTACATTTCATCAATAAATGTTATTGATGTAATATCTTCAATTTTCCGAGGAATATGAAAACAACCACTGCTAATGCAGAGATCTATATGATGTTGTAAATCGTTCCAAAATTCCTCTGTATTCATATCATAATTGGTTTGAAATTCAAACCCTCTACCGCTCTCATGTATCATATATCTTTTCATTTTTGTCAAACTCCTCATTTCTTGCATAGTACTCACCTTGCTTCTATCTAAACCAATACTCCCGCTCTCCTACTTCGCCCGACTCGTCTACACATACAACGTCATATTCTTGTCCATCAATAACAACATATTGACGTTCAAATACATCAACATCTGCCTCCACTGAAATAATATCAAATACTTCTCGTGTATTCGTATTGATTTTACATTCCGTTTCTATTGCTATTCCGCCGTCCCAAACAGAAACGAATGTCGCATTTATAATATTCTCACCCACAATTATTACCTCCCAATCAATTACCTAAATACTCGTCAATCTTCATTGTCAGCTCATCGCATGACTTTAATATTCCGCCTGTTCCATTCTCTTTACCGTCATCAAATATTGTTTCACTTGCTTCATCTGCCAAATCTGCAAGTTGATTTAATAATTGTATCATTTCTTTTGTCATAACAATTCACCTTTCTTTTATCTTCTAAGATTAAATCTAAAATATTTGTTATTTTCATAGCTATTACCTCCAAACTTAAATATGGCAATCAACTACTGTTACAATAGTATCTTCATCTAAATTGTCAAGAAATTCTTTAAACTCTGATTTCCAAGCTTCTATATTTTTCCCATTGGAAACACAAGCCCACCAACCCATTTCACCTCTTTCGTGCCATTCTCCAATAGGAGTAACAAAGGCAAAAGGTATTATATCTTTCCAATCAATTTCGGATGCATAATCTTCATTTGTAGTTTCGCCGGACAATGTTTTGAGATAATTATTCCATCTTCCTCCGATGGTATACCAATCCCATTTTGAATTTGGGTTATAAGTAGATAATAAATCTCCATTTGGTTTAATCATGTCCTCATCAAAACGTCCTTTCATGTCCTGATAACATTCATCATCAGTCCATTCCAATTTTTGTGGGAATTTATTTCTTAGATAATTAATATGCTCTACATTATTACAATTTTCCTCATATTTTTGAGGATTTGATAAATACTTCGCATAAAGTCCATTCTTATAGTCCTCAATTTCTTTTCTTATTTTTGCTATTGCTTGTTCTCGTGTATACTTTACATATGGAGCATACACAATGTTTTCATCATATGGAGCAAGCAATTCCTCAACTGTGCTTCCGTTTTCTTTTGTAAATACCAATGTAATAAAATGTGACATAATATTTTCCTCCTTATAATTAAATTCTCACGCCAACACATTCATAAAATATATCAGCATCAAAATATGGTAATGACTTAATAAATTCTTTATCATCATCGCTAACATCTTCATCCCACCATTTTTGCTTGTCAGCTTCAACTATTATTGTTTTGATATATCCGCCAATAGTTTCACATTCAGGGTGTCTAATAATTTCTTCTTCACTCATTTCGCTTTTGTCAATAAAATCCGAATATTTATATGATTGAGGACAATCCAATAAAATCTCGTTAAATCTAACTATTGACTTATCATTAAAATCAAATTCAGTTTCATGATTAAACATTCTCACTTTAGGTGAATTTGTATTACAATATCCGCTGTTATAATGTCCGCTATTATAATATCCGCTGTTATGATGTCCGCTATTGTGATGTCCGGAATTTCCTTTTCCAGTATTGCACATATCCAACACTTCGCTCCACTTCAATTCTTTTAAGATAACTATCTTATTTGTGCAACACTTAGAGTTGGTATCATCAAAATGAATTTCTCCTATTGCCTCAATTTCAGCCACCTTATTGTTTGGGTCAAATGAATAATAATTAAAACAATCTGCCAGTATTTCACAAAAATGAAAACCCACCTTACAACACTTTGGACTTTCTGCTATCTCATAAGTCTTTCCAATTTCATATTGATAACCTCTACATGTCCAATTTGAATTAAATACTTTATAACCTTTCATTTTAAATTCCTCCTTATAATTATTATATATTTTCTCTTGAAATCGTTGATTCAATCCCATATGTAATTATCTTCTTTTCCATATAAAGCACCACCCGGAAGAAACATTCCAATTGCTTCTATTTCATTTCTATCTAATAATTCTCCCTTTCTACTACCCTTGAGCCATATAAATCTTCTCATAACAACTTCCTTAGGTAATAACATAAATCTTTTAGTTGTGACTTGTATTCCAATACCAAGTTTCAACATTGTGTTTGCTGCACCACCATTTATAAGATACTGTCTTAAAATCTCCGTATACTGATTTAAGTGTGTATCTGTTTGTGCAACGCCAGAAAACATCTGATCTGTTAATCTGTGATATTCAATATAATTACATTTCATTATAATCACTCCTATCCAAATCATCGTTCTTATTTTGTTATATCAACAACGTAATCGTTATAATACTTAAAACTATCGAATGTTCCACCATGTTTTTCACTATAATTAAAAACACTCATATAAATATGTCCTGCAATTGCTTCGTTATATCGCACAAGTTTATGTCCATTTTGTTGAATAAGCTCTCTTAAAAATAACACATTCTTTTCCTCCTTAATCAAATCATCGTTTCATATTCCAATTTATTTTCTGACCACAATTTTCACAATATGGCATTTGAAAATCTTCACACATTGCAGATAATGGACGCTTACAAGACGGACAACAGTAATTATTAAAGCCTTTATGCGTTCCATTTGGCAATGGATTTTTAGGTGTCTGATATTCTAATAAATCTTGTATTACTGTTAAAACCGTATGCGATATACCTAAATTGCATATTTGCGACTTTTTACTTGCTAAAATATTTTTGACTTCATCTATGGTATAATTCACAACATATACCTCCTATCTTTTTATAAATTTCTTATTTTATCCACAATAAATCTCATCAGCATCCACAAACCCATTCTCTTTTAAATATTCTATATAATTTAAAATATCCGATTTTCTTTTAACTTCTATATCACTTGAACGTTCATATCCATAAAAAGGACTGACATATATCTTGTATGTTTTGTTGTCTAAATCGACAACAAGATTATAATGATGACCACAATCTCTACGTTTCGTCCATTTCCTATCAAGATAATATAAATGCAATTCCATTATAATCACTCCAATCTACATATACACTTTTTTCAATTCTCTATCTTCCAATCCAATAGTACCATCAAGTAATGAAACCAACGCATTATACTGTTCATTTTCTTCAGGATAATTTGCTTCTATGTAACTAAGGATATTCCAAATTAATCTTTGACTTGCACCGTCAATGTTGAAATTTTCTTGAATATACTCAAAAAATTGCTGTTTATTCATTGTGTCTGTTTCCTCTTTGTCTAAATTATTGTACAAATTTTGTAACTTTTCAGCAAATTTTTTTAATGCGTTCTCTTTATATTCTTCATTATGTACAAGGGCAACCACACCAGGCACTCCCGAAAACCCATTTCTCTTTGCCTCCAACATAAGATATGTTTCTTCTTCTACATCAAAAACCTCATAGAGCTCCAATATCTTATTAGCCAAAATTTTAGTTAATTCTTTCTTTGTCGTTGGATTATCTATTATAATTTCAGTACACCAATCCTCACGACAAGGATTATCACCGTACATATACAACTCAATCGTTTCATCTGTTGCTTCTGATATTTCAAATGAAAAATCCGTTCCGTCCGATAATTCGTCAAGATATTGTTCTAATTTGTCTGTGTTCATAATATTAATCCTCCTTTTCAATCGTTACTTTATATCCCATCTGTTTCCAAAACTTTTCCGCTGCTTGTTTACAATCGGATAAAAGATAATTATAAGCATCCCCATAATACCCCTCACTATATGATTCCACACACATTATTGAAGGATATTTTAAAGGCTCTGCAAAATCCCAACCACAATTATATGCTTCATCAACAATTTTGAAATCTTTTTTATTTGTCAACTTATACCAACGATATACATAAGCGACAGATGTATCTTCATTAATTAAAGGTATTACATCGTCTAACTCTGTTATACGCAATTTCTCCGCCTTTTCTATTTGTGTTTTTCTCTTATTCTGTACCTCGTACTCCCAACACTCTGCTTCTGTATTAAATTCTGTTCCGTCATCTGCTATATATACCAGAACTTCTTGTATTTGTGTTCTTATTTCTGTTTTCATATATAAGCACTCCCTAAATCTCAAATAATTCATCGCCGGCATATTCAATCATATCTTCTAATACCATTCTGCCAAAGCTTTCTGCATATTCCATCCATATTTTATCTTGTAATTCCGTTGGATCTCTTTCTGCAATCTCATAGTCTTGTACAAATTTTTCTACAAGACGTCTCATTCTGTAGTCATAGTTTTCGTCCATTGTATGTATGTGCATAATATTCTCTCCTTTTAAATTTCATGCTTTTACCACTTATCATTTTCGTCATCTATTTCAACATATTCAAAGCTACCCCAACATTGATATATAGTACCTTCTTTCCCAATTTTATCTTGTTCTTCAAGATAATTTTCGTCAAGTAAGGTGTCGGCTAATTCCTTTAACAAATCTTCATAATCCCCATCGTCATAGCATTTTGATATTTTATGCAAAATATCACTTGCTTTATCTGTATGGTGTTCCAACCAATTCGCATAAGATGATAGGTTGTTCCACCAACCAACAAGATAATGTGTGTTATCAAACACATCGCCGTCATTATACCACTTATAAACCAATTTATTTATAGCTGTTACAATTTGTGTTGCTTTCGTTTCTCCTTCTCCCCGACAAGGCAAATATTTCTCATCTGCCCATTCAAATTTATCAAAATAACCCCAATCAACTGACATAATATTAACCGCCTTTCTCTTAATTATCTCAAAGTATAGTGTGTTGCTTTAACGCTATTTATAAGACCATAAATATCGTTCCATGTTACTTTTCGTGTTGTTTTTCTTACTTGAAAATTACACCTACACTGATTATTCGGACTCACTTGATAAAAAATACTTCCATCTGATTTATACTCCGTATATTCATCAAAATGTATATTCCTTATATCAGATACAATAACTTCTACACCTTCTATATCCAGCAGTTCTTTTATTTTTTTAATTCTTTTTTCAAGCAATTCTTTGATATTGCTGTCAAACCTATCATCAGTTATTTGTTCAAAAAATAAAGTTCTCATAATATCATCATCCTTTATATCGTCTGAAATTGTCGTTTCAATTAATACAATCTGCCGATACGTTCCAATACCCTATCTCCGTCCTTCATTGTTTCTTCACTAAGTTTTACAAATGTATCTAAGTCAATATCCTCTATCAACTCCAAATAGGCATGAAATTGAGCCATATAATAGTTTGCATTGAGTATATTTGTCTTTTCTGACATAGTGCGACCATCTGTAATTTTTTCTGCATATACCAAAGCTTCTTTCATTGCGTTCTTAGCTTTATCAATTAACTTTTCTAACATTTTAATCCTCCGTTCAATTCTTATCTTCTGTCAAATATCATCATTTTTAATAATGTTTTAGCTTGTTCCTCTGTGTAATTGTCAACACGTCCATTGACTTCTTTTAGAGGACAAGCTCTTATACTCTTATATTCGTTTCTTAAAACTGCTTGTTTCTTCTCTTCTAACATATTGTTATATATTGCATCTGATATACTCATACTCTTATATACTCCTTAATTTTTTCTATCCATTTAGGATCTACTCCGTTAGTATCAATTTCGATATTCTCTTTGCAATAACCGCAAGTAATCAAATATAAAGCTATTCTCTGCCATTCTTTTGATGTATACTCCTTTTGCGGATATGCCATAAGCGCAAATATCGGCACTCCTTCCGCAAGTTTCTCATCTGCAATTTCTTTATTAATTATAGTGCATATATGATTAATGCACATTTTAAGTCTTGATGTTTTACATTCTCCATGTAGTACAGTGTTATATAAAGCATCCCAGCCGTCCTCTGGCACTTGTGACGTTATATAAACATAACTATCTTGCAAGTCCTCCATTTCGTATTTTACAACGCCGTCAACGATACATTTGTAAACAATGTAATTGTCACTAAACACCGGCAAAATACTATATTTTATATTTTTCTTTGCTAAAATACGACCAAAATTATCATTTATATATTGACAGATTATCTTCTGCCCTCTATGTTCCAAAGTTCTCATATATAACACCTTCTCCACTCCTAAAATTTGTCTATGTAATCATTTATACGACTTACCAAACTGTCCGAAAACTCTTTTTCACCTTTAAACCATTTATATAAATAGCTCGGTGAGATACCTATACGGCTACAAAAAGTCGTTTTCGGAATACCAACCCTCTTTATATAATCTCGGACTTTTTGCTTCAAGTCCATCTGTGAAATGCTCATATTATCCCTCCGTTCATTTATGCAATATTCTTACGTTTTTTAATCATTACAAGTTTTGTACTATTTTCTTTAACTTCTCTTGCTTGCTCAAGTCCTAAGTTCTCAACAATCATATCTTCTGCATACAAAGACATAGCAAGTCTATAATCTAAAAATGGATACTTTGCAACACCTCTTGCCTTTAACAATAACGGTGTAATCTTTCTAAGTTCATCAACAAGATACTTCTGCACTTTATCTCTATCTTCAGGATATAGCTTGTACATATCAAGTAAAACCTTCATTACACCTGTTGAATATCCGTTTGGTTTACGGTCAAATCCTGCACCCTTGCATATGTCAAATATAAATTCCGCCGCTTTGCCGTCATCAATATTACATATATTAAGCGTGACAGAATATGAACCCAAAACAGAAGCACTTCTATTGCCTTTACAAGACGCATACTCAAATCCATACTTTTCCTTTAGCTTTTCAAGTCGTTCTGTTGCTTTGTCGTGTAATACAACCATTGCGCCGTGCTTTTGGATCGCCGTCATTCTTGCAACTTGCTTGTTTTGATAAGCATACATCTCGGCTTCAAATTCAAGCCGTTCCTCTGCGTTGTTTGGTGCATTGAGAATTAGCAACACTTGTAAATCGGTGTATTTTTCTTTGTCTACCATCTGACTTGCTACCCATCGACCGTAACCGTCTACAAGGTATACTTTGCCTTCTTCCCAGTGCGGAACACCGATTAAAGGCAATAATTTATTTTCATCCCAATTATTAACAAGGTACATTAAGCTTCTATCCGTTCTAACCTCCGTTTGATACCTTGTATCAATCTCCAACAGTTCAACCGGTATCGGAATAATCGCAACACTATATTTTGCGTCACGATACATTTTAGTTAATCCCTTTAATAGTCCTTTATCCCCTTTGTTTTTCTTTCCACTTATAACTTCAAAACTTCTGCACATGATTTTATTCTCCTTTTCTTATTTCAATATTATAATTAAATTGCTTTCAAAGTTGATACTTCAACGGATATACTCTGTAATCCGTCATTGTAACAACAGTAATATTTCCCATCTGCTTTTACCTCAAAAGAGAGATACTCGCATTCTATGTATCTGTTCATATTTGCTTCTGTCGGCTCAATTCCTGCCAGCCTCAAAGCCTTATAAGCCGTCATTTTTTCGTGTTGTGTTATTGCTATATACATAACTTTTCCTTTCCTTTCTTTTTCGCTCTCCGCTCAATCTCTGCCTTACATTCTTCCTCTGTATAGTCTAACAATATACAGCCATAATCATCCCATTTTCTGTTATGTGCGTCAAGTACAGTTTGAGCCTGTCTTTTTGTATCTGCGTGTATAAATCCGCAATACTCTATACTTGAGTAAGGCTCTCCATAAGCGTATATATGCTTATTGCCTTTTTTAGGATCGTTATAGTGGTTATAATCGTATATCATTTTTTATATCTCCTTTTCACTCTTAAATATTTGCTGTTATACCGCCGTTATATAACGTGTTCATTGCGCATATTAAAGCAATGAATAACGCAATGCTTACCGCCTGCCAGACGTTAAAATCTGCCTTTCGTGCGTGTTTGTTCCTCTTGTATACTCTACTTCTCATAGTTTTATAACCTCCTTTATAATTTATAATGTCCTATTAATAAACACTATAAAAGACACTATATAGTTTTATAGTGCCCTCTAACTATTTATTAATATCGCTGTTACTGCATTTTTGAGTCAATATAATCAAATATATTGAATAGTTCAATAATACAATTTATTAAATATTTTTTTAGTGTTCGCATAGTCTTTTTACCTCTTTATTATTCAAATGTTATATAAGCGTCTGACATTTCTCGGAGGTAATCAAAAGCATCTTTTACACTGCCCATATAGTCAGTAAGTAGCATATTATTTGAGCCATAAGCACCAATATAAAAGCGTGAATAATCAATTATTACATCCTCCTCTTTGCCTTCTTCAAATAGTACCACTCCATTAACATAATAATAATGCTGTTTGCTTTTGTTTAAAGCGTGGCTTTGCGTTATGTATGTATGATACTTTCTAAGCTCTTCTATAGCTTCTTCCTTGCTATTATAGCTTTGTTCCCTGATTGCGTTATAGTCCGCATCATTAACCCAGTTATCAATCTTTTGTTGTAGCTTTGTATCCTTTTTAAGTGCCTTTTTGCTTTGATATTCAAGACGATAAAAACGCAATACATACTTTTTAGATTCCTCCTCTGTCGTGTCTTCCAAACTTGCGTTTAATAAAACACTCCATATTAAATTATAACTGTTTTCTCTTGTTATAAGAATATGTTTCTCATCCTGTCTATAATCTGCAATTATTTTATTATTTTTTGTTATACAAAACACATTTACGCTTATACAATACGGATTTTTATATATTGCATTAAAATTTTTATATAATTCCTCTATTGTTTCACCTTTAACATTCACTGTTACAAATTCCGAATCATACATCACATTAAGGATAATGCAATATTTTTTCTCTATACTGAATTTCATTTTATATACTTCCTTTCATTGTTTGATTACCTCAAGCGGCACTATTGCACCGCCTGAACGCTTCCGGCTTAAAATCCTGTTTATAGTTGCCGAAACAACTTCTTATATTAATACTCCTCTTTATAAAATTTAATTGTATTCTCCTTTGCTTTTTCGTAATCTTCTTTATTTGTATAAGGTGTCAATGTTATATCCCTTTCACAATATGTAAATATTGCCATTTGCTCATCTGAATAAGCATAAGCACTGTATCCGTCCACCTGAACCAAAGTAAACTTACACTTCTTCGCAAATTGATAACATAAATCTGATGCCCAAAGACCACGTAACATATACTCGCCGTTTCTGTTCGTGGTTTCTTCTATAAAGTTTAAATTTGCAATTCTACAAGTGTTTTCGCTTAGGTGATAATTTGATAAGTTAAAATTATATGTTGTCATTATTAAAACCCTCCTTATTAATATAATTCTACAAAACTATTATCAATTTGAATAAATGTTCCATTAATCTCCATATCTCTCCCGTATGCTTCATAGTCAAAATATATTTTAACTTCTTCAGGCACTCCATCAAGTAGTCCGCAATCATTAACAACTTGATATGCAACATCTTCCATATTGTCGCAATTATAATAAATTCTATAATTGCCTTGATGCACTTCTTCAAGTGCTTGTTCCATATTGTTTGCATACTGCTCCAAGTATGCTTGAAATGCGATTAACTCATCTTCACGCATTTCTTCAATTTCTTCTGCAATTTCGTTAAGTTGCAGAATGTCCTCATATTCGGCAACTTTTAAACCGTTTATATCTGTTTCATAATCAGATATAAATAGCTCATCATTACCATTATTGCTTATTTCGTTAAGGACTTCTTCAAGTCCTTCACAAGGCAAGCTTACCCACTCACCAACAAGAGCGCCCTCGTTATATTTTTTTAGGTTTGTAACATTAATTTTTAGCATTTTAATTACTTCCTTTCTTTATCTTATGTCGTTTTATTCTCTTTTTAAATATCGGCGGCATTACTTGTCCGTCTTTAACTCAAAACATTGTACTACTTCACCGTTATACATTTGATGATAATACAATTTATTGTTATACTTAACTACTCTCATTCTAATATTATTAACGTTATCAATAACATCTGTAATAATATCGGAATATCTTAAATCTATTTTTCCCATCTTCATTTTTAACATCTCCTTTGTCTTATTCTCTTTTTATTTTCTCACTGATACACTTAAAAACATTGAAACCAGGTTTTACATGCGGAGCAATACCCGATATTTCGCAAAGTATTAACAGATGTATGTTAAATGTAAATTATTACATTATCGCATTTGCGGCTGTTGTAATATGTTACATTTGTTTTATCTGTTGCATTTGTAAACTTTTTGAGTGCATCGTCAAAAAATAAAAAACTTGTTTTGTTGTTTTCCTTGTTGTTATTTTCTTTGTTGTTAACTTCCTAACTTTTCGCCTTTACGTTTTCATTTGCAACCTTTGTTTTGATTTTATTGTTTAGTAATAGCAACTAATTTTATTACAAACTCCAGCAAACGCTTTGACCTACAATGTATTTGCACATTGTCTTGTACTCTGAAGATAATTATAATGTTATGCTCTCCAGCCGTTACTGCCGCCGCCCGTCAATACAGACCCGACACCAGATAAAATTTTAGTAACGATGATTTATAAACACCGCCGATAAATCGGTATTAATTCAATCTTTTTTTTGTAAAGCTGGACTGTATCAGCTTTTAGCGTGTTATCGTGATTATTTAATCGCCTTCACGGGTTTTTATTTATATACCGCCATTTGTAACCGCTGGACGGTGCTATTAAATTTATTAGTCCATTAAAGCATTGACTTTATTGTTATAAAGTCTTTCTTTAACTTTCTAAAGATATTATATCAGATTTTCTTCAATTTGTCAAGCATTTTCTTTATTTTTCTAAAGATTTTCTTGACTTTTTGAATTTATTTTGATATAATTATCTTTACAAAATTAAAGGAGTGTTTTACATGATTAAATATTATAAATTACTCGATGTACTCAACCGCCGAGAGATGACAAAAGAAGAATTGCGGATAAAGTTAAATCTATCGTCGGCTACAATTGCCAAAATATCAAAGAATGAGTTTATCTCTTTAAGAGTTGTCAATGATATTTGCAAATTTTTTAATTGCCAGCCCGGTGACATAATGGAGTATGTGCCAGACAAAGAATAATTTGTAGAGTTTCAAAAACTCTTTACAATACTAAAAACTTTTAATATTGTAGACAATTTTTAAAACAGTCTATATGTCTATTGACTTATACTTTATAGTGTTTTTTGTTTTTCTTTAATTATATTATACACTATTTAGTGCATTTTGTCAATACTTTTTAATAACTTTTTTTACTATTTTTTAATTTTATTTATTAAAAACTTGACTTTTTTACTTTTTAGTGTATAATTAATATTGAAAAAATAATTAAAGAAGGTGTTTATATATGTTAGCCGAAAAAATAAAAATTGTTATGTTAAAACAAAAAGTCAATGTCAAAGAGCTCGCGAAGCGATTAAATACATCTAGCAGCAACATAACAAATAAATTTAAACGTGATAATTTTAGCGAAAAAGAATTAGTTGAAATTGCCGCCGCTCTTGATTGTGATTTAAAAATTGATTTTGTTGATAAGTTCACAAAACAAATTTTATAATTTCAGTTATTATATATTATATTGTCAATGTGCAAAGTGATTTAGTCTATTGACTTTATAAGGCTTTTTACTTCCTTATCTTTAATATTATTATACCACTTTTATTATTATAAGTCAACTTATATTATTACTTTTTAATCTTATTTTTATACAAATATTATTATTAATTTTTGTATATTATGACTAATCATTTTTTAAGTTGACTTTTTAATAATTTTATGGTATGCTTTATATGAGGTGATTACATAATGAAATATAATAATGATATATCAGATATACAAAAACATATAAAGCATATTATAATCGATTCGGATATTCAACAGCAGGATATAGCTTTTAAAATGGACAAATCCAAACAAGCGGTGAACAAGTTATTGAATGATCCAAAAAGCAATTATACACTTAATACATTGTATCAGTTGTGCAATGCTCTTAACTGTGATTTATATATTGATATAAAGCCACGCATATAATATTAAAGTTGTCAATGTTCAAATTAAAAAAGGTGTAAAGCCTTTAATAATTCAATAAGACTTTACACCTTTTATTTTTTTATATGTTATTTTATTTTAAGCTGATTTGCTCATAACCGCCTTAATTGCTTTTACTTCAAATTCAAGCATACCTACTCTTTCTTCGATACCTTTTGCAACTAATACATTTTTTGCTAAGTCCGTATGATGTTCAAGTAATAATTGCACTTTCGGCGCTATATCATTTTCAAGTAAATATGAGCTATGCTCTAATGTATCAAGTTTTGATTCAATTTTATCAAATCGTTTATCCATTGCATTAAGTCTTGTTTCCACTATATCAAGTTTTGATAATAGCAAATCAAATTTTTCATCAGTTGTCATATTTATCACCCTTTCAAAATTACGGTTACATTAATTATATGTACATTATAACACATATTTTTAAAGGTGTAAAGCCTTATTCAATTATCAATGTACTTTGTCTTTTAGTCAATAGACTTTATAACTAATAAATGTTTTTATCTCATTTATTGATTATATTATACCACATTTTTATTAACTTGTCAATCATTTTGATTAACTTTTTAATTGAAATGTTGCACAAATTGATTGAATAGTTTTTGTTTATTTTAACAAGTAAATTATTTTGTTTGACAAATACATATTTTTATATTATAATACCTGCAAGAGGTGTTTATAATGAATGTAACAAAATGTATTAAAACTATGATGATTAATCACGATATAAAACATATTGATGTAGCTAATAAAATCGGTTACACTAAACAAGGGTTTAGCAATTTATTAAAAAAAAATAATTATAAACTAAACGATATTATTGCTATTGCAGATATTATCGGATATGATGTAGAATTACATTTTACCGATAGGAACAGCAACGATAATATTATATTAAAATCTAATGATGATTGATTTTAAATATATCGCGATTATACTATAATTTACTTGTCAATGTGCTTTAGTCTACAAGTGAATAGACTTTGTATATATTAGATAGGTTTGTTTTGTTCTTATCCCTTATCTTTAAATATATTATAGCATAGGTTAACTTATTATTCAATAGGTAAACCTAACAAATAAGTTAACCTATATTAATATTCTTTTTGTATACTTTGTATATACAATATATAGTATATTTTATTGATATATATAACATTTAAAACTATATATAGTATGTTTGACAAAGTTTTTAATTTATGATAAAATATTTTTAAAATAAATTTAAAAGGACGGGATTAGAAGTGGCATATAACGCAGAGGCTCAAAAAAAATATGACAAGAAAACAATATTATTTGCTATTAAATATTATCCAACTGATATTATAGAGGGTAAACGAGTAAAGCAATTTTTAGAGCAAAACGGATTGACGGCAAACGCTTATATTAAATCTTTAATCAAAAAAGACCTTGACGAAAAAAATTTTTATATTGATGAGGATTGATAAAATATTTTAAAAAAGGATTGATTTTTATGACGGAAGATGAAAAGAAAAAAAAACAAGTTCAATATGTGGCAAAGTGGGATGCTGAAAACTGTAAAAAAGTTACAATAAAAATGCGAAAAGCTGACTATGAAATTTTTAATAAATACGTTACAGATAACGGATTGTCAAAAAATGGATATATTATAAATTTGATTAAAAAGGATTTACAAGAAAAAGGATTAATGAAGTCCGATAATGATTAATTATCTGATGAAGCGGTGAGATACAATAACGGAATTATATAATAGTTAGATTTTGTATAACTGATACGATGTGATGTTTTATTGTGCCGAGCGGTGCAGTTAGATTTTATACAATTAATTTAATTATGTTGTAGTGCCGTTTTTGATTGATTTTTATATGAATTTGTTATGTTGATATGGTTTATACAGATTATTTAATGTTAGATTTTGTACAATTAAAATTTTTTAGGATAACAAAAAATCACATTCGATAAAACGAACCCAAAACATCGAATAAACTTTTAATTTTTTATTGACGGCACAACAGAAAAATAAACGGATACGGCGGCAGTCTATTATTATTCAAAAAAAATACAAATACAATACAATTAAAACAATGTAATATATGTATATTACACTGTTTTTTAGTGTTGGAATATGCTAAAATGAGGGGGTATATTTACATTTGAAATAGGAATCCATTGCTGAAAAACGACCATAGCAGTTCCATTCACACGACACCTAAAATTTCCAACCCACACCTACAAAAATCACTACTTCCCCTCTCCCCAAACCAACACCCTCTAATCGATAAGTCGTTCGATAACAAGTTCGATGATTTTCCCAACAAAAATCTATCAAATTTCAAATTCACCACCATCTCTAAAAACACCCATTTTCACCCCATTTCCACACCTTCCAACCCCCAAAACACAAAATCCCCAATAAAAACCACCCTTTAACGAACTCACATTACTTTTATCAAAAACAACTCATCTCACATTCAAAACTCTAACCTTTATCACATCACAAACCCCCTTATATTTCAAGCAAAAATCATATCAAATCCACCCAACTCATCTCATCTTTCACCGAACCAACATTTTTAACACAAATAAAAAAAAGACACTCTAATTAAAGAATGTCTTTCAGTTTTACATAACAGACGCATTTTTCTTTATATTAATTATGTAACATTAAGTTAATATCCATTTTGCTATAAAATACATTAAAATAATTATTAATGCAAAAATGCCCATTGCCTTTAAAAACTCACCAAAAAAATTATCCATAAATTATAACCTCCATAATATTTCTATTATAGATATTCTCCGAAATGATAATTTATAAACATACTTTTGTAAATTCATCATTTATCTTTATTATTTTCAAACGATGTATCCGATATCGTCACAAAAAATCCTGTTTCACGTTCTAACCATCGTGTAGACATTATATTTGATCCTTATTTTTATTCATAATACACACCCTTTTTAATAGCTTTAAATTTACTATATCACATTTTATTATAAAATTCAACTAATTTCTTCAAACTTTGACCATGTCAATCACCTAAACAGAGAATATAAATATGTATCCCAACCCGTCCATACATAAAACACTATATAAATAGGAAGAAACTCAGTCAAATTTGCAAAGAAAATCTGACAAAAATGAATTTTGATACTTTATCTTGTTGTGTAAAAAGAGAATATACATATATAATCAAAAATCAAGGAGGCTTTTACATGAATAAATATGAAATACAAATTACAAACCCTAAAACAGGCTATACCGGCACGATTATAATTAATACTTCTCACGGAAACAAAATTCGTGAAATCGCCGAAAATAAATTATACAATTACATAAATATCAAACCTCAATTATTAATCAACAATTATTGGGCAGAATATTACCAAAAACATTTTTCACAATTTGAAATCAGTCACATAATAAAAACAGAAAAATCCTTTTCAAATGCTGACGATTATGATATAATATGTAAAAAGTATAGTAAAGGAGAAGTTTGTGACATGGAAACTATAGATATTTACGATTATATGTATTGGGGAGATTACAACGCAAAAATTAAAGAACTTGCAGAAAAAGCCCTCCCTGAGAAATGGAGTTTTGAAGACGAAGATGACTATTCTATTTTAAAAAATTATTTAAAATACACATTTAACAAACTCCAAGAAGAAGATAAAATAATTGAGACTGATTCATATTGTGTATTTAATACTGGACTATTTTCTCATTATTATGAGCCAATATACGCATACGGTGAATTAAACCGAAATGAATCGATAGCGGCATCAAGATGGTATTTTAAAGGATTTAAAGATACTTATGAATTAGGAATTTTGGATATTGTAGAAGAATTCCCTGAAAGAGCCGATTATTTTTCTGATCCATCAAGACTTGTATTTAACTGGCATTTAAAGGTCAATAAAAATTATAAACATATTCTTGACGATTTGGACACATCAAATAGATTGCCCAATTCAATAAAGAATAGTGAACGTCCGCTTGAAACTCTTAAAGGAGTTATAGATACCGCCATACAAAAAGTAATTGCAAACTATAAATTAGCCGTTCCCCACTATTATCAAAACAAAATACAACTTCTTGTTCCTTTATGTTTTGGAAAAGATGATAATCCTGATGTAGCTTTAGTTTTGGATTTAATGAAAAGTGGATATTATCAAGCAACAACTTGTCTTTCTATGCAAATGGCATATACAGATGCAAGACTTATTGCAAAACCTGAATCTAATTGGTTAATGGCTGAAAATATTAAAGAACAATAATATTATAATATAAGACACTTTCGAGTGTCTTTTTTTGTGCATAAAATTAAAATCATTCATCATTTTTATTTCAATGGAGAATATCCTCAATAGATATTGTTAATATAGTCAATAATTTTTTTGAACTATTCCCTAATCCAAAAAAACATTATACAAAATGAAAAATAACAAAAGAGAATATATAAATAGAAACCTAATCAAACAAAATTAATACGAAGGAGATTATTATGAAAACAATCAAAGAAACAAAATTAAATACTATATCATCATTGACAAATACTCACATGACAAAATTACTCCCACAAGAACTATCTATTTATTCAAAAAAAGAATATCAAAAGTGTCCTCATATTACGAAATGTTCTAAATCGTATGGTTTTGTATATTTGATGATATGTGACACTGCCCAATGTAAAATTGGAATTACACAAAATTTATATCAAAGATTGCAACAAATTAATCGACAACTAATTCCATCAAAAACAAAAATAATGTATTTATATGCTTCGCCTTTATGTATGAATACGTTAGACATCGAAAAAAATTTTAAAGAATATTTTAAAAATTATAATATAAGCGGAAATGACTCTAAGCATGAATGGTTTGATAAAGCTTATATTGATTTATATTTAGAGTATTTAAACAATTTATATTTTGATTTTAACTTTCCTTCTTCACAACAAATCGAAAAAGAAATTGAAAACATACATAAATTTGCAAATATTATTTTTTCTAACTATATGGAAAATCCTGTTCCTTCTAATAATGATTATAACCAATTATTAAAAGAATATATAAACACAACCAACAAGGCGGCTGAACAATTAAATGAAATACATGATATATTTAATTACATTTTTCCAAAGGAGTACAAAGATTCTATTGATTATATTTGCGAATACAACAAAATTAGTCGATTAGAATTATTGAAGTTAAGTTTAATTATGTATATAAATAATTTTAATAGAAAACTTAATCTTCAAACGGAGAATAATACAGTAACAAAGAATATATTTGACACTCTTGCAATGGAATTGTGCCAAAACGAAAACAAAGGAGAATGATATTATGACAAACACAGCATTAGAAACAACAAATTTTGATTTTTATGGAGATGAACTTATCGCTGTTCAAGATAACGCAACCGGCGAAGTTTATACTTCTATCAATGCAGTTCTGAAAGGAATAGGATTTAAAGATAAAGACTCAATCCGTAGAAAACGTGAAAAATGGATTGAAGATTCTGTAATTTCAAAAGGTATTACTATTTTTAATATCCCTACGAATGAAAATGAAGGGGTGATTAAAAAAGACCACTCCTTTTCAAATAACCAAGATACTTATTGTATTTCACAACGTAAACTCCCTATTGCACTAGCAAAAATAAACATTACACCAAAAATGAAACAAACTCAACCTGAATTAGCAACAAAATTAGAACTATATCAAGACAAATGTGCAGATGTATTAGCATCTGTATTCATAGATAAGAAATCTACGAATGCCATAAACGCTGAATTCTTAGCTGAAAGTATCTCAAATGCAATAACCGTTGCATTACAACCTATAACTGAAAGATTAGAAAAGATAGAACAAACTCAAACTAATCGTTATTTATCAGCAAGAAGGTATCCATCAGCATGGTATAAGAAGATTGCTCCTAAATACAAAATGCTTATGGAATACTTTGATTGCACGAGAAGTGAGTTGTATTCAAATATCTATAAAGAACTTGAAGATACATATGACGTAGATATAAATCAAATTCATGAAGATTATTGCTATGAAAATAATTTACTCAAAGATGAATGTTATCCAATGGACGCAATAGAACATCATACTCAACTAAGAGATGCACTAACATTACTTATAGATAGCAGTCTTATTAAATATGGATTACAAACAGAAGAACAAATCAAAAACTTTAAAAGAGAAACATTGTTTGATAGACCAGTAATTAAACAGAGAATAACATATGTAGAAGATAAGATTTAATTCAATAAAATAAAATTAAAAAAGACTATTTTATACAAAATATTTAACACAACAAAAAATGTAATTCAACGAGTGAGAATTGAGCTATGCGAAATTCCACTCGTAATAGTCTGTCTTCTTAAACTGTTGTATATCTTCTTTCAGTTCAGTTGACGTACATCATGGTAGCCTCAAAATTCACATTTCAAAAAAATTGACGTATATGAAAGTAGCCTTTCCCGAACTCTCGTAGGTTTATCACCAAACTATAGAATATTAAACAAAGGAGAAAATTCATGAATACTAAATCAGAATATTTTACTCGTTTCCCCAATGATTATGTACAAGGAAACATAAAAACAAAATATGGAATAAGTCGAAAATTTTACATTACGTATATTCTCATAGACAGATATAGGTCATACGAAGATTTTAGCTGGATAACCATACGGAAAATATTAGAGTTTTATGGTTATAAGACTACAAAACGGAAACCTAAAGCTTTTCATGATATTTTGGATGTATTGGAATATATGATTAACAATAAAATGATTGAAGTAAAGCAAGATTTAGATTCTATTGGATATGATACGGGAATAGAAATCAAAATCATTCCAGAAAATTTCGATGCAACTGAAAATTTTTCAAAAATCACTTCATCTCAATTGGATTTTATAATGATGGGCGAATCGAGTATTAATAAAGAGAATATATTAATGGCATTTCTTTATATCAACTCATACATATATATCCGTCCAAAGAAAAACGACAATGAGGAAATTATGTATAATCCCGAAACTCGACCAGAAGCGTTTTGGAGAAGTATGCAATCTATGGCTAAAGATTTGTCAATGTCTAAAGATACGCTTAATCAATGTCTTTCATATTTGACTTCTAATGTTGATGATAAACAACCACTTCTTATAAAAAAAGAAGTCGGAAGTATTCAACCAGACCCCTCTCAACCACCACAAAATACTCCCAATATATATGTCCTTAATAAAGAGGGTTATGAACAAGAGATTGAATGGGCGATTTATAAAATGTTGCAAATTTACAATGTTGAATCTTTTGGTGAGTTGACCGGCAATTATAAAGATTAATCAAAATTCGTTTTCTCACGGAGAATAATATATTAAGAAAGGAAAACTAAATGAATAGATACAAAGTGACATTTTCAGATGATACAATCATGAGACTTTACGCAAATACAAAAGATGATCTTCCCATCCCCTGTTTTAATGATAAATCAGTTGTTTCAATAGAACGAGATACAGATATGTCGTATATGAAATATATAGATTATATTAAAACGGGAGATTTTATCGGATATGACTATAGACACAGAGAGATTTACAAACACATAACTCCATCCGGTTGTATATATGTGAGAATATCAAAAGACGAAAGTGATGGTGTGTATTATGAATATGCAGATTATCAAGATTATCATGGACAACTTATAATGCCAATAGGTTGGACTTGTACAGACCCTGATAAAGTTTATAGCCTGTTGTTGGCTTCACATATAGGTTATTCAGTTATTCAGTTTAGACGTTTTGGAGAACCAAAATTAACCAAACCCAAGGAACTTAAAGGAATTAAACAATTATGTAGTGTAGATTATATTCCCAAGAAAAATAAATCATCTCTTTTCCTAAAGGAGAATGATGTATATGTAAAACATACAGATTATTTTTCACCAATATGGCAACCACCCACAAATGATTTGGGCAAACCAGTTGCTTATTATCTAAAGAAATATTTCAATCAAACACCAAGTGGGAAAAAGTTTGTGTATGATGATAATTGGTCTTCTATTGTTTTACGGAGTGAGGCTTGGATAAAAATAAGTAACCTAAAAAGTTTTCTGCTAAACAGAGAATATTCAAGTGTAGATATTGCAAGATTGATTTTAGATTTACAAAAGAAAGAATCTCATACTCCTCAAAATCTTACTATTGCTGTCGATTTAGAATGGGAAAGATATTGGCAACGTGTAGTAGAAGGATTAAGAGAATGTATAAATGATTAATTCTTTGACGAATAACTACAACATTAAAACTTTCAGAAAGGCGGTGATGTGTAACATAAGTGAACACAATACATTAATTTCGTTATTTTCTCATTTTAAAGAGAGAATATATATTTAGAGGGCAAAATTCTTAAAATAAAAAAGAGCCATTCCCTATTAAACAGCTCTTGAATCTTTATCTTATCGTGAACCTTCAATCTGAACAATTCCGAATAGGCGGATTGAGATTTCATTATATTCCCCATTGTCTATGAATTGTGCGGTTATTTTGAATCCAAAGTATAGTACAATGAATACTAAAACAACCAATGTAAGACAACCGACAATATGAGCGGCTAAACGATGAGATTTCTTGCACCGTCCTGCGGTGCGGAAAAAGTCAAACAAATTTTGTCCTCTGCCATATGGCAACCACTTGCCATATTCTTTCTACTGGGTGTTTACTCCAACTAAATTGGCTCATGACTTATATACATCTAAAATGTATCGCATTCGGCACTGCCCAGTAGGAAGATTATATCATAATTTCGTTCTTTTTGCAAAATGCAAGGAGAATATATAAATGCATCCTCTATTCCCTATTCCAACAACCAAAAAAGCCTCCGTAAATAAATATGGAGACTCCCTTCTTAGTGACGACACTTGTACTTAAAAGAAAAGTGAATGTCACCGTGATTATATTCGATATTGCAAGTCCCGTCTATGTTGTTTCTATGATGAAATTTGCAAATAATCAGAAACATTGTAAGTGTACATAAAATTAACAATGTTATATAAATATGATTGTTCGCAAATCTTAGGATTTGCAATATCAAATATAATATGTCTCGACATATCGTCATTAAGTTCCTCCTTTATCCGGCAGGAGGAATATGGCAAACAACGCAAAAAAATATCTAGACAATTATAATTATATCATTTGTCTAAGTAAAAATCAAGAAAATTATGTAATTAAGAAAGGAAAATACAAATAACACATGATAACAGATAGATACATACCCGATCCTGCTGAATTTTCAGGAGACATTGATTCATCAGACTTTGAAACAAATACAAGAATGTTTCACACCCTGTCTGACATTGCTGACAGAATAAGAGCTGATGAAAGCTTTAATAGAAGTTGCGAAAAGCAAACTTCTATAATTCGTAATAACAAAAATAAAAACAAAGAATCGTGAGGAAAGGCGATGATTAGTTATAGCTAAGATTCAATACACAATGATGAAACTTCCTATAAGGGAGATTATTAAACAAGAATATGATGTTAAAATTGATAAAAATGAAGCTATGTCAAACGAATATCTTATAAAACAAGGTGATTCAATAATATTTGACCAAATAAAAAGATTGCGAGGATATACTTCGTCCCATATATCCGAGATGGTATTAATTGTAGCCAAAAAGAACCCTAAAACAGAAAAAGAGTTAAAAAGAATCTTAGATGAAGGGTTTTATCTTAATGGAATTCACTATAATCGTTTTGGTAAATCGGCTTCTCAAGGAAAAGATGGAATTACAGCTTTCGTTTGTGATGAAATTTTTGAAGAGTTATATATGATTACTCAAATGGATATTCCTATTGACGAATGCGTCATTTCAAAGTATGAAGCTCAAAGATGTCTCCCATTTAGTTCTTGTACTCTTATTGAAGGATATATGCCTAATATCGTAATAATTGGTGAATACGAAAAAACTCTTTCCAACCAATTAATCAAATATGTTGTAGAAAAAAAGAAAGAGTTTACTGATAAAGCCACTGGCGAAATAAAATCTTATATTTCTCGTGAAATAGAAGAAGGTTATAGAGATATTCGCCTATCCCCTTTTGATGGATGTGGTTGTCACGAATTAGAATTTACACAAGAGATAAGTAAACAGTTGAATTTGGATTATAATGTCATAGGAACTCAAGTGAGATTACCTTTTATAAAAGGTTATTCTATATATGTGCCATTCCGTGAAATTTTGAAAGAATGGGGATATGAGTTTATTACTGATATTTATGGTCGTAAACATAATGTTGATGATATAGATTGTATTTGGAATATTTCTATGTTCAAAGGTCACAAATTTTTTAAATCTAAATATGGTAATGATGCATGGGAAAAATATATGCAAACAATAGCCAAATATCATTTTAAACTTGGAATAAGTAAATATAGTCATCATGTTAAACACTTAAATAAATACACCAGAATGAATTTTCAATATCTTCAATGTTTAGACTTGTGGAATCCTAAATATATTGAGGCTTATGAAAACAAAAATAAAAAAGAATATGATATTTTAGACGGTGATAATAAGGGTAAAATAATTGAAATAGCCCAATACACTACATCTTTATTCGAGAAAATTATTAAAGGTGATAAATTTTATACCTATAAATTTATGGGTGTAAACGATACTGAAAATTATGAACCCGACAGTAAGTATCTTGAGGCTGCATTAATCAACGATGTTATGTTAAAAGATCCAGCTATCAAACAGTTCATTTACAGAAAATTAAAAAAAGCTATTGATGAGGCAAAGGTCGGGAAAATATATTGTTCAGGATTTTATCATACTGGCGTCGGAGATATGATTGGATATTTACAATATGCAGCAGGATTAACACCGGTTGGTTGTTTAAACGAAAGAGAATTTTATAGCGCCAATTTTGAACAAGGTGATTGTGTGTCATTTCGTTCTCCATTGGTAGACCCTTCTGAAGTTAATAAGATAAAAATTGTTCGTAATGATATTATCAACAAATGGTTTAGACATTTTCAAGATCAGGATGTTGTAATGTTTAATATGTATGATATTTCAGCACCTCAACAAGGCGGGGCTGACTTTGACGGAGATATTTTCTTACTATGTAATGACCCTATTATCATAAATTCTAAAATTGATAAGTTGATTATTTTAGATATTGAAGATAAAATTACGGCAAAATCAAAGCCATATACAAAAGAGAATCTTATTGAATATGAGGTAATGACACGTGATAATCGTATAGGTGAAATTACAAATGTTGTTACCGGCATTGAGAATAAATACACTACCAATGATGAAGTTAAGCAATTATATTCAGATTATTGTTCTTTATTACGAATTTTCCAAGGCAAAGAAATTGATTTTCTAAAAACTGGTTTTCGTTGGCATATGAATAAAGGTCTTCGTAAATATTTAAAACAACTTCCCTATTTCCTATTATATAATTATCCTAAAAAATTAAAAACCTACTTCTCTATAGTCGAAAAGAATAAAAATAAAGCACCCGAAGATAAGCTCCCTTTAAACGCATATCATTCCCCTTCCCCTATGAATGAATTATGTGATTACATATGTAGTTGGGAAAAACACAATATTCTATGGGATAATTGTTTGTCAGATTTAGTTGATACTCGATGCTTAATTGTTAACAATGATATTGATTTATCTGATAAAAAAGTAATAAAGATATGTCGTAAATACATTAATGAATATGCCGAGGCAATGCGTAGACATATGAATTTGAAAAATGAAGATTTCGATTTGAATTCAGTTATTGATAGTTTTAAAGATAGTTTATCAAAAGAACTTGGTATTGATGAAGAGACAATTGCAAATTATGTTATAAAAACTTCATACAATTCTTTTTCAATCAGTAAATCATTTGCGTGGTCTGCTTACGGAGAATATATTATTGAAAATTTGAAAAATAATACTAATCCAAAGAAAAATATCTCTATCCGTGAAGTTCCATATTATACGGACGGTGCATATGAATACCTTGGTAAGTATTATGAATTTGAGGTAGGTGATTCATATTTACAGTTGTGATGATACTTATCTTTATGAAATAATTGAAGATTATAAGAGTGTCAATTTCTCTAAAAAAGATGAGATTTTCACAAATTTTTGTGATTCAATATGGCATTCAGAGAATAAAAGACGTACATACAAGAAACATATTACATTTTCTGTTGCTCCGAATATATTAAATACAGAGATAGGACAAGTATTTGATATATGGTCATCTGTTGAATATCGTTATTATAAAGTTATGACAAAAGATGGAGACTGGCAATCTATCATACGTCAAAAAATTAATAACCTATATACTCGATATTTTGATAAAAATGTTATTTTGTCTGAACAATATATGAATTTGCTTAAAACCCCTAAAAAATTGTATTATGATTATTTACATGGAGTGGATATGGATTCTTCAGAATTAACAACAATCATTGATAATGCAATGGATGATGCTAATAATTTAAAGATTAAATTACAAAAAGAAAAAATGTCTTTAAGTTGGGTTAAATATAAAAAAATAATTGAAGAATTTTTAAGAAAAGCTTTTGATAATTGCAAGTTAATTGAAGATTTTGAGAACAAAACAAAATTAAATAACATATATGATTTTATGACAGAAGACCACTTCTATGTAGGTTACATTAATAAAACCTTAGAAGGAGAGTTAATGAAATATCAAAAAAGATATTATGGATTACCTCAAAATTCAAGAAAAGGTTATATTCGATGCAAACTATGTGGAGATATGATTGTGCGCACTAATAATAAGAAAATGTATTGTGAGAAATGTGCAAATGCTAAGGAAAAATATCGAAAACGTAATAATGCATATAAATATCGAAAAGTAGCGAAATAGAAAATTCTACTTTTTCGCATACCTAAGCCATTTACACGCATTTTTATGTGTGTATATATAAGATATGGGTAGCAAAGTAACTGAAAATATCGTTATGTGCTGACTTGGCTATTATGTCTTGTTGACACATAACGTAAAAAATGAATCCAACGAATGCTTTGTTATGGGTACAAAATAACTCGGTGTAGATTGGTTAGTCACCATGCCGAGATTATATGAATGTTGAGTATTGACATAGAAGGATACTTTTATGTAGGTACTTTTGGTATATTGTGAGATATATCAAGTAGACGGAAACTGTCAATAACAAATATAAGTGCAAAACATTATCGCAGCAAAAAGTAGATTTCAGGACGTTGGTATAATAGACGCTCACTCGGTGAGAAGAATCTTGAGGCTTGCTAGGTGGAACTGTGCAAGATTGTAGAGAAAATCCAAATAAGCCAATTGTGTCGTTGATACGCAGAAATGTGTGTATAAGCCCTGTTTATCGTCCGAGTAGCCCAAATCGACATTAAAATAAAACACATATAATAGAAGAATTTATAAACAAAAAATCTTTTCTGAATGACATGGGTGAAAGATAGAGGTAATCAGTCCTCTTTATTCTTGATGCTTAATGCATTGCTATAGAAGTAATGAGGTAGCTCCTTATTGCTCAGACTATAGCAGATAATGACTGAATATTGGTACGATTTTGTGTTTGTAAGGCGAAGGTCTGTTTTGTGTTCATTATAAAGCATTTGTTGGATTAATGAATGTAAAATCAATATGCTTATAAGTAATAATACTACTATTTGCGTAATTGAATAAAAATTCAAAGCCATTGGTGATATTTCACCAGTGGCAATCCCGTTTCTTTTTAATTTGAAGTTTAATTATTAATGAATTATTCTTGTATTTTCTTTTAAATTGTGGTATTATAGAGATGGAAGAGATAAATTATATTTTTCGGCATATAATATATTCATTGATTTTAAAGGAGATGAATGTATGTCGAGCGAGAATGAAAGATTTGGTGATATTATGCCTGTAATTATTGAAAGAATTATAAGATTTGAAAGAGCTGAAACGGATGCCTTTATTAAACAACAAAATAAACGACTTGCTCAATTAAGAGCAATAGAACGAAGAAAAAAAGAAGGTAAAAGAATACAAACGAAGCCAATAATCGAAGAATTACAACGTGCAGGCATTTTAGATGAGAATGGTGATTTGGCTATACCTTATCGTGACGAGGAATAGCAGTATGAATAATACTAATGAAAAATCTCATTTGATGTATTCTACTCTCCCAAACATAATTATTGGGTTTCATGGTTGTGACCAAGAAGTTTTTAATAAAATATTATATGAGCATAAACCATTTAAGCCTAGTACAAATGAATATGATTGGTTAGGTAATGGAATGTACTTTTGGGAGCAAAATTTGGAACGTGCATGGGAATGGGCTACTTGTGGAATGACTAATCCTAAATTAAAAATTGAGAAACCAGCTGTAATTGGTGCAGTGATTGATTTGGGATATTGTTTGAATTTACTTGATAGTTATAATATACAAATGTTAAAGTTGCAATATGAACTTTTCACTGCTAAAATGTCTATTCTTGATAAACCTACTCCGAAAAATAAAAATGTTAAAGGTAACAATGATTTATTATTACGATATTTGGATTGTGCTGTTATAGAAGATCTGCATAAAGATATGAAAGATAATGGTTTAAGACCTTATGATTCTGTCAGAGGAGTTTTCTTAGAAGGCAATCCTATCTATGAGACCTCTGGATTTCGAGAACAGTCTCATATTCAAATCTGTATTCGTAATCCAAATTGTATAAAAGGTTTCTTTGCTCCGAAAGAAATTGATGATAGTTGGCATACACCTTAATTTAATAAAGAAAATACAGTTAGAGTCAGTTATAGTAACTGGCTCTTTTTTTTGTGCAAAAATATAGCAGGTTGGTGTAAAAGTAGCATATAAGACTCATTATCTTATGATAGACGTGCAATTCGTCTACCTGCCCCCATTAAGTGATATTTCATTGAGCATTTCACACGTACAAAAGAAATGCACGCCCTTTGTGGCAAATTTAATAGAAAGAAGTGAAAGGCAATTAAACCCGTTTCCAAAGAAGAATTGAATATCCTCATTAAAAATGGCATTATCGTCAGAAGTTCGAATGGTTATATTGACCCTGAAACACATTTTGTTGTAGGGCATTACAGAACAAAAGGCGGTGCTGGTCGTGTATATATTGAGGATGTGTATGCTGATAAGGCAAAAAAATTATATTTGAAAGGATAAGAAGGACATATGGCAAAGATAACAAAGGCAGTTTCTTTAAAGAATGCGGAAATAAATATGGAAGATATGACAATCACTGAAACAACAAAAGATGATATAAAAGTATATTCATTGGACAAGTTGTTGGCGGACTGGAATCATATAAGCGGTATCTCTCTTACGATTAAGCAGGACAATGATATTCCTGCCGATGAATAAGCGTAAGGGCGGTGGACGTTATTAAGTTTGAAAGACTTCAAGATGAAACTGAGGAAGAACTTATTTACAGAATTTGTTCTCAAAAAGACATAATAGGAACTTGGTCTGACGTTGCAGTGGTAATCAATAAATTAACAGGAAACGATTTTGGCGAAAGTACATATCGAAAGAAGTTTCAATCTTTCCAAAAAATGTTAAATGCAAATCAGAGTAAGTTTAGTGAGTCAAGTGAGCAACTCAAAGAGATTGAGTTGCAAAAGCGTGAGTTGGAACGTGAGAAGATAAAATTCAGAGATGAACGAAATGCTTGGCAAAAGCAAAATTATATTGATGCCCGTGTGGAACAAAAGTTAGATTTATTGGAAGAACAATTACTTTCACAAGGTAAAGTAAATTTTGAAAAGCATGGTGATGTAAATATATCGTCTAATAACGACATACTTGTAATCCTTAGCGATTTCCACATTGGACAAACCTTTTCTTCTCCTTGGGGCGATTATAATTCTGATATTGCTAAGAGAAGATTAAGTCGGTTATTAAGCGAGATTATAGAAATACGTCAGTTATACAATTCTGAAAACTGTTTCATTTCGTTGCAAGGTGATATGTTGAGTGGAAATATTCATAAAACAATTCAAGTCACTAATAGAGAAAACGTTATTCAGCAAATTAAAATTGCCAGTGAATTGATTTCTTCTTTTTGTTATGAATTGAGTAAACATTTTGCGGAAGTTTATATGTCAAGTGTTGTAGGCAACCACTCAAGAATAGATAAAAAAGAAGAAGCATTGCACGATGAAAGACTGGACGATTTAATCACTTGGGGCGTAAATTTATCTTTGAAACATATAGAAAATTTCCATATGTTAAACAACAATCTTGACAACGGCATTTCTTTGATGGAGATTCGAGGTAAAAATTATATTAATGTGCATGGCGATATGGACGCATATAGTAAGAATGGTGTTTCTAACTTATGCATGTATCTTGGATATATTCCATATGCAATTACGTATGGACATCTTCATACTTGTGCAGTAGACGAAACAAATGGAATAAAAATGATTCGTGGAGGTAGTCTTGCAGGAAGTGGAGATTCATATACGATTGAGAAACGATTGTCGGGAAAGGCATCACAGATGGTATGTGTGTGTAATAAAAATGGAGTAGTATGCTACTACCCTATTGAGTTAAATTAAAAAAATAATTGTAAGAATGAAAGGAAAATTAATTATGAAGAAAAACGATATTATTATAACTTATGCAGAAAAGAACAATGTAACAAAGAAGGCAGCAACAGAAGTTGTTGGTTCAGTTATTGATATTATAAAGGACGGCATTTTGACAGAAGGTGTTGTTGATATTACTGGTTTTGTAAAGTTGGAGAAAGTATACAAGGAAGCAACAACAGCAAGAAATCCTCAGACTGGTGAATCTATCGCCGTGCCATCAAAGTATATTCCAAAGGCAAAGTTCAGTTCAACATTTAAGAGAGAAGTTAACGAATAATAGCGAGGTTTTAACATATGAAGAATTACATAGTAGATGATATGGAAACTTTGGTTGATGATATTATATTTGAACTTGATCATCAGTCAAAAGTATTTAAGAATATATCGGTAATTGGACATTATGAAGATATTGAACCAATTATAAAAGAATTGGCTCGTTATGATGATGTTTACTTCATATCACTTGAGATAGGCTTGAGTGGCGTGATTGATTATGACGACGAATATATTTTGTCTATCAATAATGATTATGAGGTTTTCGTTGAACCGGCTAAGAGAAATGGTAAGTATTTCAATTATGATAGTGAGGTACTATATATTTTCAGTGATTGCTCGTCAAAACTGATTCATTGTAATTTAAATAAAAATACGGAAGTATATGAAGTGGATTATGCTGACGAAGTTGAAGAAGACTATGAAGATGAGTTGATTGATGATATTGATGACGGCAAGTATGTTGTTGTTAAATCAAATTTGAGTGACGATGAGATTAAAGATTTACTTGGTAGAGTAAGAGACAATCTTAACCATATGGATGAATGTTTTGCGGAAATGGACAGAATTCGTGAAATATTCGGTTGGTGAACTATATGAATTGTGAGAGTGTGTGAGAAATTGCACACTCTTTTTCTATGGGCAAAATGGCTTCTTTGTCGAGGTTCGATTCCTTGATTGCTCGAAATGTTATGTTTTTTTGTTTACGGAACGGAGAATATGTTAGTAGGTCAATCAGTTAGATTGGTAAAGAAAATTATAAGCAACTTGCTTATTTCTACCTCTATTGGTGGAGTCATGAATAGGGTAAATTCCTATCACACCAACAATGGAGAGATTTGCGGGATAGTCACCCGCCCTCTCCTTTTATTACTATATTTTTTTTGTATTGATAAAAGGAGGATTTTTAATGAACAACAATTTGATGATGTTTGAGGGGAATGATGTAGAGGTATTTGAGTTGAATGGACAAGTTCTGTTTAATCCAAAACATGTGGCTAAAGTTTTAGGGATTAAAAATGTCAATGACAATCTGCGAAAAATGAATAAAAGCCAAGTAGTTAAGGTTAAAAATTCGGAAGTCGGTAATGCCGATATCCGAAAATTGAATAATGCCGGCGAAAATTTTCTTACCGAAAGTGGCGTTTATAAACTTATATTTACAAGTCGAAAGCCAGAAGCCGAGAAATTTTCAGATTGGGTTACAGACGAAGTTTTACCTACAATTCGTAAGACAGGCGGATATGTAAACGATGATGAAACATTTATAAGCACATATCTTCCTTTTGCTGATGAGCAAACAAAGTTATTGTTTTCAACAACTTTAGCTACTGTTCGCAAGCAAAATGAAGTCATTGAGGCTCAAAAGAATGAGATTAATCACAAGCAAGAAGTTATTAATGGCTTAACTGATGATATTGATGTATATAAGAAGAAAGATGTCATTAATAGAATTTGTAGACGTAGAAGTGGTAATTATGCTAACAGATACAAAGAATTGTATAAGTGTTTTAAGGAAAATTTTCATGTCGATTTAGAAGCAAGGTGTGAAGGATATAATTTAAAGCAAGTTAAGCGGAAAGATAAATTGTCAGTTATAAAATATGCTGAGTTATTTGGTTATATTGATGACTTATATTCGTGTTGTACAAAATTATTTGAAGCTGAAATCGACGAAGTATTAGACCAGATTAACACAATACATAGTAAATAAGATTCACGAAAGAAGTAGTTTCATTTCATTTGATGTGATTCTACTTCTTTTTTTGTTATGCATAGGAAGGAAGTGATTTTTATGGCAGAACGTGCAAAACGTATACAAATGTATGATGAAAACAAATTTCAAAACATAAATCCCGAAACTCTAAAATTATTTCAAAAATATCAGATAGATATGTCTATCCGTGATTTATCTAAAAATACAATTGATGCTTATAATGCAGACTTGAAACAATGGTTTATTTTTATGTACGACCATCAGTTTAACTTATCTGTTTTAGAGGCAACCGAAGATGATATTACGGAATATTACTATTGGAGAAAGCAACAAGGTAATAATGTAAATCGTCAAAAGAGGGTTATGGCTTCGATTTCTGCATTCTATAAATTTCTTCGAAAAAAGAAACTCATAAGAGAATCACCGACTGAGTTTATAGATAGACCTAAAGCCGGACAACCCATTACAGTGCAAACATATCTTACAAAGGAACAAGTGCAATTAATGAGAGAAAAACTTGAAGAATATGGTGATATTCAATTACAAGCATATGCCTTTCTTTCGTTAACCACTATGGCACGAGTAAATGCTGTTGCCAATTTAAAATGGAAACAAGTTAATTTAGAAGAGAGAATTTGCACTGACGTTATTGAAAAAGAAGGTAAAATTGTAGAATTGAGTTTTTCAGTTGAAACAAAAAATTATCTTGAGAATCTGATTCAATATCGCAAAGAAAATAATATTGATGATCATGGGTGGTTGTTCATTACACCTTATGTTACTGAAGATAAGCCAATACGAAACAGCACGTTGAATGATTGGTGCAAAAAGATTGGTGCAATGATTGACGTTCCTACCCTACATGCCCACGATTTCAGGCACAGCTACGCCACGCTACTCAAGAACGCCGGCGTAAATTTGGAAGACATTTCCACTATGTTGAATCATGCTGGAACGGATGTAACTAAAAAGTTTTACATCAAAACTGATACTACCAAGGTTAGAAAATTAAAGGATAGTATTCAGATTTAACAACCCAACAAACAACAATCACAAAGAAAGAGTAGGTATCCCCTGCTCTTTTGTTATATTACGAAAGGAATCAATGATGATAACTTTAAATAAATACGGAAATCGTGAAAACAGAGTTTGGCTTGAATTGTATGGCTTGTCAACTGACGAAAAACCAATTGAGAAGTTTGATGATATTTTCATAGGAAATTCAAGTACATACTATGAAATGGACACCAAAAATACATTTATGTATGACGAGGAAAATAAGAAATGGTGGGAAGTATAAAATGGACATTATAACACTTGCGGCTGCAAAGAAATACACAAAAGAAACCGCCGAAGGTCTTGGTGCTATTAAAGGACAAGACGGAGTATCCCCTACTATTTCAGTTGAGGACATTGACGGTGGTCATAGAGTAACTATTCAAGATAAAGACGGTATAAAATCATTTGAAGTTTTGAATGGCGATGGAGAAAATATTAAACCAATTTCCAATGAAGAGATTGAGAATTTATTTAAATGATTATAATTTGTACATGTTTACAATTTTAATATATTGTTATATAATATGTATGAAAGGAGTTTATGATTATGAAAATCAAAAAATATGTAAAAAAGCCAGTAGTGGTTGAAGCATATCAAACCGATAGAGAAATAACGATTCATACATTAGAAGGAGATTTAATGGCAAGTGTCGGAGATTATATCATCACTGGCGTTAACGGCGAAAAATATCCTTGTAAACCAGATATTTTTAAAAAAACATATGAAGAAGTAAAAGAGCAATAAAATTATTGCTCTTTTGATGTATCATGGGATAATTCAGTCCATGTTTGAAATTCTTTAGTCATATATTCTTCACAAGTTGAAACTAGTAATTTAAATCGTTTATTGTTATCAGTAGTTTTAAACTCATTTGTTTGAGTAAAATATCTATGTAATATACTTTTTAAAATTTCACAAGAAGATCTATATTCTATCCATAAATTTCGATATTCGCATAAATATAAAATAGACAATAATACTGCTGACCCAGTGCTGGCAATACTAATCAAGATTTTAGTAATAATTGATATTATTTTTATATCATATTGTTCAATTAAAGACAAAATCGGAATAATTGCAGTCGATATTGTTGAGATTATTGTTAGTCTTTTAAACATAGTCTGCTTTTTTATAGCTTGTTTATCATACCAAATAATTTGATTAATTAATCTATTATAAATATAATTTTGCTCGGTTGACGAGCATTTTTTTAAATAGTCTTGATATTCTTTAAATATATAATTATCTTTCATAATTTATTTAGGATATACTTGCACCTTTTCGGCTATTGGGGAAGTTCGTTTTTGGAAAGCCTTTTCTATATACTGTTCTGGGTCGATACAAAAATCTTCCCATTTTACAAGAACACAATATCTATCATCTTCTTTCCAAGCACATTTGTCTGATGGCTTTGGAAGATAATAATTATAACAAAATTCGTATATTGTTGTATCACAATTAATTTTTACAATACTATGTGCTTCACCACAAATTGCACAAGTATATGAACCTTGATATATTTTCGATTCCATATTAGGTAGTACAACACCCAGGATACCATTTCTTGTATTGTTTTTACCGTTATACAAAGAGGCTTGAAGTTCTCGTTTTATATAGGTTTGATCAACATTTGGTGAATTTTCGGCACTTTGTGTTCCAATTAAGCAAATTGTAACCGTTGAATCAGATAAATAATCTTCTCTAATTTTTCGCATTATATAATCTTCGTCTTCAGATTGAATTGGCTCGTTTAAAGACTTATCTATCATGTCTATGTCTAATTGTTCTTGAATGTATTTTTTATATTCAATATCTTGAGTTTTAAATGATATAAAACATTTATGTTTTGTCGTATTCTCCAATTTAATTCTTCTTTCGTTGTATATTATAACTTGAAATCATTATATCACCATATATGGTAATTGTCAACTTTTTACTACTATTGTGTTTTTTTTATAAATTTATATATATGGTCATAAACGGTCGGCGTTTTTAAGTTCTTTCGATGGGACGTGACTAGTAAAAATGAGATAAAAAATAGTTGAAAAGGAGGAATATCTATTTGGCAGGAATAAAATCAAGAGAAGAAAGCATTCGTGAAGAAATGGACGCTCCTCTTAATTTAGATGTTAATGTCGATGTTAGAATACCAAAGTCTAATCAAATGACGGAAAAAAAATATAAATGTACTTGCTGTGGGGCTTCTTGGGATACGCAGAAAAATCACTTTTCTAAATCAGCAGATGTATTATGGCAAAGCAATGATGGCTATATTCCTATTTGTAATTCATGTAGAGACGCTTACTATTATAAGCTTGTTGATTTATTTAATGGTAATGAAAGTAAGGCAATCGAATATTTTTGTATGCAATTTGGTTGGGTGTACGATATTGAAGGACTAAAAGCAGCAAAGCAAATATCGGCAGATAGATCACGTATTAGCCATTATGGTGCGAAGAAAAATTTGGGACAAGTTGCAAATATCGGCAAAACATATTTCGATTCTATGAAATATCATTATTTGCAAAAGCAAAGTGAAATAATTACATCTCGTGAGCAAGCAAAATCAGAAACTTCAACAATTTCCGCTTCTGCTGTTGACAGGTGGGGTATTGGATTCACGGAACAAGACTATAAAAATCTTGATGAACATTACCGTATGTTGAAAAAAAATAATCCGAATTGTGATAATAATCAAGAAATCTTTATTAAAGATTTATGCAATATCAATATGTTAAAAATTCATGCTTTGCAATCAGGCGATTCAAAGGAATATGCTTCTCTTGTTGAGCAATATAGCAAGACATTTAAACAGGCAGGTCTTAGGACAATAGAAGAAAAAGATAATAGTAATGATGAATGTTTAGGCGTTACTCTTGCAGCAATTTCTCAATATACACCTGAAGAGTATTATAAAGATAAAACACTGTATAAAGATTTTGATAATATTGGTGATTACTTTGATAGGTTTGTAAAACGACCTTTGAAAAATTTGATGTTTGGAACAAACGAAAGAGATAAAGAATATCACGTAGAGGAAGATGATGGTATAGATGAATAAACAATTTAAATATGCGGACGATAAGCAAAAAAATCTATACAAAAAATTCCCATCTACTCATTATCTTAGTAATCCAGACAATGTAGACCATGTTTTATTGTGGAATACGTTTTTTAGAAGGAATCTTCATCGATTGGCAACCGATTATCTTGGCATTAAACTACATTTCTATCAAGCAATAATTTTATATTTTATGGGTATATCTCAACTCATTGCTATTATTGCATCTCGTGCTGCGGCAAAAAGTTTTATTATTGCTTTATTCTCTTGTTGTAGAGCGATAACTCGTCCATATTCCCGTATTGTTTTAGGTTCGGCTACCCGTGGACAAAGTAAATTAATAATTTCTGAGAAAATTGTTAATGAACTTATGGAAATGTCTCCTGCACTACGTAAAGAAATTCGTAGTATAAAAGACAGCCAAAATGAATCTGTTGTGTATTTTAAAAATGGAAGTACCATTAAGGTGTTTACTGCAAATAAATTTGCAAGAGGTCTACGATCCCATGTCGCTGTACGTGAAGAGTGTATGCAGATTGAACAAGATGTAGATAATTCGGTTATTTCACCATTCCAAACAATTAGGCAAGCTCCCTATATGTTAGAGGCTTGTTATTCTTCTATTGAAGTATTGAAGGAAGACCCTCAAGATGTTTATATAAGTTCATCATGGTTTGATGGTCATTGGGTTTGGGAAAAAATTGTTGATCCTAATTTTAAAGGTATGTTGAATGATAAAAATGTTTGTGTATTAGCTTTTGATGAAAGTATAACATTAAAACATAATATTAGAACGCAAAAGCAAATGCAGTTAGAAAAACAAAAGCAAGACCCTATTACATTTGCAATAGAATTTTTGAATTTGCGTCCAAAACAAAATGCATCGGCATTTTTCACATATGATATTCTTTTAAAAAATCAAGCATTAAAGAGGGTATTCTATCCAAGAAACAATGACGATGTAAGATTAAAGAACAAGAATAAATATGCCATTCCAAAATTGGATGGTGAAATTAGAGTTGTATCATGTGACTTTGCATTTGTCGCTGGAGATAAAAATGATAATTCTGCTTATTGTTGTATTAGGGCAATTCCAGAAGCTACGACATATTCAAATGGCGATGATGAGTTACAAATAAAACAAGGTTATCGTAGAGAATATTCGTATATAGAAGCACCTAAAGGTGGGGATACAACATTGCAAACAATACGAATTAGAGAACTATTTGACGATTTTGAGGCTGATTATTTTGTAGTTGATGCCAGAAATTCAGGATCTCAAATTGTAATTAATCTTGGAAAAGTTTTATTTGATGAAGAACGCCAAATTGATTATAGTCCAATGAAAGCCATGAACAATGATACATATTCAGGTGTTGTTGCCGACCCAAATGCGAAGGAATGTATTTATACAATAAATGCCACTCAACAATTAAATAGTGATATGGCGTATGCATTTAGGCGAAATTTGCAAGAAGGTAGAATAAATTTTTTAGTTACTCCTACCGTAGCAAAAGATGAAATTCTTTTAAGTAATAAGGATTATGCTAATGAATTTGACGTTGATAAACAGTTTGCATATGAAAAACCGTTTTATGAAACTCAAGCATTAATAAGCGAAACCGCTGAATTATTGTATGAAAAAAATCCACAAACTGGTACAATTAAAGTCCATGAAAAAGGTGCAAATACAAAAGACCGTTATGTTGCGGCTGCAATGGGTTCATATTTTATAGACCAATTGGAGATGGATTTGGTTAGTAATTCAAGTGATTATGAATATACCACATTAATTAACTGACGAAAGGGGTGTTTAGTACGGACAACAATACAAAACATACAAGAGATAGACCAGATGAAACAAATTCAGTTTCTCAACAAGAAGTCAATAATTCTTATGAATTCAATAGCTATTTTAGTACATTGCCGGTGAACGATTATAGTTCAATCTTTGGTTGTAACCTATATACAGAATTTACGCCAGAGGAAATTCGTGCTATTGTAAAAGATCCGATAGCAAATCATTCGCTTACCCGTAAGCTTGCGATGTTTGTTTATAACAGCGAAGGTGTAGTTACAAATACCATTGATTATATGGTTGCATTGCCTTGTTTAGATAGAGTGGTGTATGGGAAAAAGCGGAAGTTTAGTAAAACAAAGCTTAACAAAAATAAAGACCTAATGCTTTCGACTTTGGAGGCTATTCAGGACAAGCAATTTATTCGTGATGCTCTTTTCACAGATATGAACGAAGGAAATTGTTTTTATTATTTTGAAACGACAAAAAAAGTCAACGATGCTACAAAAGCATTATCTGACTATGATGTTGAAAATATTATAGAACTTTGTGATTTGGGAATAAATGCTTCACTTATTCCCCTGCCTTATGAATATTCAAAAATAGTAGGACGAAAAAATAACAGGAACGTTATTGCTTTTAATTTAAGGTATTTTCTTGAGCAATGTGTTACAAAGGCTGAACGTGACCGTAAGTTAAAGAAGTATCCTTCAGAAATTCGCAAAGCATATTCCAATTGGGAAAAAGGTCGATATTCTTCAAATAATTGGATTGTATTAGACAATAAGCATACCATTGCTCACAAAATAAAATGTAAAACGAGCGAGCCTTGGGGACGCCCATTGGCGATTGCTGCAATATCAGATATTTTGTACCAAAATGAATTCGTGGATACAAAAAGAAACGTATTGCGTGAATTAAATAATCGTATTGTTGTTCAGACATTGCCTGAAGGCAAAGATAAAGGTAGTTGTGCATTGACAAAATCTCAACAGCAAGACCAACACGATAAAGTCAAACAAGCAGTTATGACTAAGAATAATCGTGGTGGAACTTCATTTTTTACGGTGTCCGCAGGCACAAAAATCGAGTCTTTAGATGTTGGCACTGCTGATATTTTTGATCAAAAAAATGAAGGTGATTTGACTGATAAAATTGCTATGGATTTGGGTATGGCTGCACAATTATTAGGTGCTTCATCAACAGGTACTTTTGCAAATGGTCAGAGCAATTTGGAAATGATTAACGCACAATTATATATGTGGATTCAAGAATTGCAAAATGAACTTAATTACGTTATAAATGAAAATATCATAAAAGATAAACGTAATAGAGTTGAAGTGTATTATCTGCCTACTTCATTGGTAAATAGACAACAATTCTTTGAAATGATGAAGAGTTTATATTTGCAAGCTTCTGGGTCTATGACTATGCTTGTTTCAAGCACCGGAATTAATCCTGATGTCTATTTTAATATACTCGATGAAGAATATGATAATAAAATATTTGATAAGTATATCCCCCACCTTACAAGTAACAACATTTCTAAAGATGATAATGTGGGTGGTAGACCAAGCGTGGATAATCCTACAAATGAGAATACAATACAATCACAAAGTAACGGAGGAAATAATCTTCCGAGTCCCAGTGACAAAACATAAAACTTAATATCGAAAACGGGTCAACTATTTGTTGGCTTATTTTATTGCAATTTTTTAGGAGGGTTAATAATGGCAGCTTTTGAATTGTCAGAAAAGAAATATAAAAATGGTAGACGAGCTTTTACTGCCGTTTTGTATGAATTGCAACCTCCAGAATGTGTAGTAGATGATGTTGGTACTAAATACAACAAAAATGGCATTACATTTCTTGAAGAATATTGTGCTCCGCAACTTGATAGTATCAAAGATATGAGTGTAACCGTAGAGTTTTTAGATGATGAGAGAACACAAATTAGCGGGCATGGATTAACCGGAATTGAAGATGGTATGCCCGTATTTGATAATGCTACGATTGTTGGACATTTTACAGAGGGATACATTCAAGATATTGAAACTGACGATGGCACTAAAAGAGTTGTTATTGGTAAGGGATATTTAGATGAGATGAGATACCATGCTTTTGTTGAACAACTTGAAACTGATGTAAACAATGGTGTGTCAGTTGAAGGTAGCATTGAAATATATAAGTCAGAAGGTAATGACGGAATTGTATATAAAAATGGTTATTTGGACAAAGGGCGTATTCCCATAGACTTTGTTCATTCAGGATGGTCTATGGTTACATCGGCAGCAGATTCTACTTCTACTCTGATAGAGTTAAATGAAAAGAAACAACAAAAGGAGGAAAACGAAATAATGGATATAAATGAAGTAAAAGAAGCTATTCAATCTACTATATTAGAGCTTAATGATAAAACACAGTCTTATGAAACTAAAATAGCAGAACTGAATACAAAAATTGAAGAAAAAGATGCTGAAATTGCTGAAAAGGACACAAAGATTTCAGAACTTAATGCATCTATAGAACAAATTCAAGCAACGCTTGATAAACTAAATCAAGACTACGAAATATATTGGGCTGAAAGAAGTGTTCTTGAAAGCGAACTTGCTAAAGCAAAAGTGGCTGAAAAGCTTGGTGAATTAGATTCTGCACTTGGTGAATTTAATTCGGATGAAAAGGAAATCGCAAAGGAAGATATTGAAAAGTTAAAAACAGAGATTAATTCTGCTGAAAAGAAAGAAGACCTTGAAAATGTAACTTCAGAAATCAATTCAATCAAGTCTAAGATTTGTATGAACATTGTGGCTCAGCAAAAGAAAGTAGAAAAGAAAGTATCAGAGATTAATTCAAGAAATTCTGAAACAGATGTTGAAGATATATTTTCTGAAGTTTGTACAGAAAACAAAACAGAAGATAAAGACTTAAATATTTTTTAAAATAAGAATTTAAACTCGACAACAGTGTCGGGTCTTTTTAGTTAGGAGGAAAATTAAATGGCAATTAAATTTAGAACGATTGGTCAGATAGAACATGGTGTTTATCCATTTGAAAACGCTGTTGCATCAGTAGATACATTTAATGGCGCTTTTGGTACAGTAACAAGCGGTGCATTTACAGTAGCAAAGAGTGCGTCAAAGGCTATTATGCTTGTCGAGGTTGGTGATGATGCTGGTATGTCTAAGTATGCCGTAGCAAAGAATTCTCAAGTTAGAGTTATAGATTTGGCAAAACTTGATGGACAAGAGATTGAAGTTTATGATTATCCACTACCAGATAAGATTGAAAAAGGCAATAAACTTGTTTCACAAGAAGATGGTTCACTAAAGGTAGATGCAGGTGTATCAAGTACAGCTTTTTATCTTGAAGTAAAAGAATTTATCGGGAACAAAGACGGCGTAGTTGTACTAGTTCACGGTGCAACAGCCTAATTAAATAAATTACAGAGGAGGATCAAATATTATGTCTTATACATTTGAACTAAACAATGAAAGAAAAGACGCTAACAATGTTAGTGGTAAGGTAAATGCTAAGTCACCAGTTGTTGAAATATTCTCAGCAATGGCAAATGGTAAAGATTTGTCACGTTTCGGCAATAAGGCTGACGTTGCTGCGAAATACATAATGGAACTTAATTCAAAAGCTGTAAATGGCGATACAAAGGCTGTTTCAGAATTGAATGAAATCAGACGTTTCGCAATGGAGCCGGTGCTTATGAAGGAAGTTAAGTTACTTTCAATCTATGGTAACTATAAGAATATCGGTTACAACGAATCATGCGAAGTTGAAGTTCCTGATTTTGCAAATATAGATGCTAAAATGCAAGCCGCTGGACAGGACGTTACATTCCCTGTTATCAAAAAGAAACGTGTGCCTGTTGCTACAACAACAATTTCTGGTGGTTATGCAGTAGATTATAGAAAGGCTGCTTTGGGCGATATGAGTGATGAAAATGAACTTCAAGAACAAGTTCGTGTTCAAATCAGAAATAAAGCTGCAAAGTATGTTGTTGAAACAATTTATAATGCAATCAAGAATGCCAAAGGAGTTAAATACTTTATTGAAGATTCTGGTCTTACAAAGACAGACGTAGATAAAGTTATTTCAGACGTAAGACGTTTTGGTAAACCAACAATTTCAGGCGATTATGCCCTAATTTCACAGTTTAACGGTTTTGCTGGTTACACAGGTGTGACACCTACGATTAATGGTATTTCAGAAGCTGTAATGAAGGAAATTCATGATACAGGTCTTATGGGTATGTACAATGGTGCAGTTCTTTCAGAAATCCCTAACCCATATGACATTTCTACGTTGAATGCTGACGGTAAAAACTTTGAAACAGTTCTTCCGACAGGTATTGGTTATGTAATTCCAGCCGGTGCGCAGTCACCTATTTATACAGTAACAAGAGGTGGTCTAACATCATTCTCAGGTAATGATGTTACAACTGGTCAAATTATAAGCAGATTTGATATGGAAATTGGTGCATTGGTAGCTCCGGGTAGAGAGTTTACTGTAGGTATCATTTCTGATACAAACCTTTCACAAATATAAGTTAGTTTGAAGTTTGAGGGACGAGAGAAATCTCGTCTCTTTTAGTCATATGGAGAGAAAAATGAATAATTATTTCTATTGTTATTCAAATAGAATGTATCATTTTATCAAAGTGTTTGATGTTGAATATATTTCAGTTGGGGTTAATAAAAACACCAAAAAGAAGTATTATGTATTCCCTAAATCTGAAAAACTTGACAAAATAATTGCACTCTATAATGAGGTAAAACATTCTATACAATAAATAATAGTTGAAACGGAGGATATAGTTGTAATGGCTAATACAGAAGAAGCAAAAGAAAAGAAAAATGAAATAACCGAGGAAGATACTCGCTTGGATAAAAAGGTTAAAGTCCGCAGTATCGCTCCTTGGATTACAGGTGCACCTCGTGTCACTTCTAAAGGCGATATTAGTATTCCTGCAAATGGAAGTGTTTTGTTGTCACGAGAGGAAGTTATCGCACAAGCACAAAATGGCAATAAACTTTTATCGGGTATAGATAGTCTTGGAAGTCATGCTACTTGGTATATTGAAGATGCGTTTACACGTTCAGAAGTCAGCTTTGATATTGACGATAAAAAGCAGACATTTTTAACGGTAGAAGAAATCAAAAGAATTTTTGAACTTAAAACACCAAAAGCATTTGAAGGTAATATTCAAAAGACTGTTGTTACTCGTGCCGAAAAAGCTTATCTTATGGAAACAATTAGAAGTTTGAATCTAAACGATTATAAGAAAATTGCGTTTTGTGAAGATTATACGGGTATTCGACTTTAAGAGGTATAAATAATGGAAGAAGTTACAAACGCTTCTGAAGTAATTGATTTTTTTGAGTCAAGTTTTGCAGACAAAGAAGTTATTCCATTTGAGTTAGAAATAGTGTGGCTTAAAAGAGCCATTAGTCGATATTCAGTAGAATTAGACCCTTTGAAATTCAATGATGCATTTTTGCACTTTGATTCAAAACTTGACGGATATGTTATATCTACTTTAGCTGCCTTTATGAAAGAGTTTTATCAAGAACGTGAAGTTTCTAAAGTGAATAAAAGAGTTAGTATAGTCGGCAAAGATATTTCGATTGGGGCTTCTGATAATGCGAAAAAATATGTTGAAGACGAATATAAAGCTAATCAAGAAAATTCAAGAGGTATGGTTGAAAATCAAAAGCCAACAGCTTTTATATAGGAGGAATTAGATGGCACAAGAATGGTATTTAATGTCCTCACCTACTCGACCAAATAGTCTTGGTGGATTTGAAAATGATTCTTTTAATGATTTTAAAGATGATGCTTTTGACGAGGCTCTAATGACAGATATAGCAACAACTGTTACGTTATATAATTATGATTTATCGCAATCTGTTGAAACACGTTGTATTGTTCAAGGAAATATTTCTGACTCACAAGATAAGTCTGCTATGAGAACTGTATTGTTTAAACGTGGCACTATAAAAACAGGAATGTATGTCTATTTTGAAAATCGTTATTGGCTTGTAGATGGTTATCCCGGTAATAATGGCGTGTTTGAAAAAGTAACTATGGTGTTATGTCAATACAAATTACGTTGGCAAAATGCTGACGGTGAAATTATTGAGCGTTGGTGCAACGAAACATCGACTTCAAAATATGGAGTTGGCGAAGATGGAAACAGTGTTCTTTTATTGTCATCGAATACATTCTTGTTAAAAATGCCAGATGACAAAGAAACACTTGAGTTAGATGGTAAACGTGTTTTTATTGATAAACACAAAACTAATCCTACAAAAGTATTTCGAATTACGAAGACAGATGATACTTTGTATGATTTCGGAAAAGAACACGGAGGTATCTTTAGTTTTATCGCTGATAAGACTGAATTTAATCCTACGACTGACAATCAAGAATTGAGAGTTTGTGACTACAAAGACATCCACAAGACGACGACTTCTATTAATGAAATGGTGGTTTCAATCATCGGTAAAGAAAGATTACAAGTCGGATATCCGAGAACGTACTCTGTAACTTTTACTGATAAACAAGGGAATGCAATAGACGATATCTCTTTTGCATGGAATGTTTTAAGTGATTTTGATGTAGAGCAGTCGGTCAAGGACAATTCAATTACAGTAAATATTCAAGATGATGATTTGGTAGGGCAATCATTCTCTATTCAAGTTTTAGTGAATGGTTCAGTGATTACTTCCAAAGAGATTTCTATTGTAGAAGATTTTTAGGAGGTGACATATGGGCAAATCAAGAAGTTATGAAATAATTGAATTTCGAAAGCTGATAATGAATCAAATTGTGCAGTCAAAAGAACTTGTAAAACTACTCGGCGAAGAAAATGCAGAATACCCTGAAGATACAATACCTTATACAAGAGTGTTTCCTCATGAATATATTCCTGATAAAATTCTTGAAACGGATAGATTTATTAATTTTGAAATCAGTGCGGCTTTAGACCAAGCCAATAGAACATTTAAGAATTTAACAATATATTTCTTTGTTGTTTGTCATCAAGACGTTATACGATATGTTGAAAATGGCAGACAATATCTTTGGTATGACAAAGTTGTTTGTGAATTGGATAATATTTTTTGTGAAAAAAATATCCTTGGTGTCGGTAAAACTGTTTTAGTTGACAATCTCCCCTACTGTCCTCAACAAAAGTTTAAAGGAAGGATTGTAAGGTTCACTGTTAAAGACTTTACAAATGGGTTGAAGTATGGTAAATAAAACAAGTTTACTTAAATCAAACGAAGTACATATCAAAGACGGTCTTAACCTCTATATTCCTACAGTTGGCGAAGTTTTACATAATGAACAAGGATATTATTCTTTAGCTACATCTTTAACCGCATCTCCTAAAAGCTTTATGGTTCAATTAGACGATGCAGGAAAAGATTATACCACTATAAGTGAATGGGATTTATTTTGTATGTTATTTCAACAATTGTCTGAACAAACAAGAATGTTGATTCTTCAAAAACTAACTATGGAAAGAATTCAGGAGCAATTTGATGAAAATAGTCAAGAATACCGAAAGTGTCAAGAAGGTATAAAAAAATATGATAATCAATTATCCGACTTGTGTACCGACTTAATATTTGGTAATACTGACATTGCGGGATTTGAACTTCGTGAAGAAGAAGGCAAAAAATATTTTTATAATGTAACAACAGATTTGACAATTACTGAAGAAGATTATAAAGAGATTGCTGATGTTATCAGAAAAATCAATTTATTTCAACATGATAAAAGTAAACCAGGAAATGAACATGCAAAAAAATATTTGTTAGAAAAAGAAAGAAGGAAACTGAGGCGTAAAAGAAAACAGCCTTATGTTCCCTATCTTGAAAATTTAGTCGTTTCCTTGGTTAATACTGCCGAATTTCCTTATAACTATGAGGAATGTATGAATTTATCTTTGTATAAGTTCAATCAAAGTTTTAAGCAGATTCGACATAAAATAGACTATGATAAAACAATGATTGGTGTCTATGCAGGCACGGTCAATGCATCCAAGATGAATACACAAGATTTATCTTGGTTTCAAGTAAGTAAATAGCATCTTAACGGTAATGCCGTTAAGGTCTTTTTTTTATGCAAAAATTTAATTTAAAGGAGGATAAAATTATGAATTTGGATAAGTTTACTATCGTATCATATGACCAAATTGCAGGTTTTGATAGACAGGCTGGTATGTTGGCTTTGGTTATGGATGAGATTAATGACTTTACACTTTCTCAAGAAGAAGAAAAGAATGATATCACTGGTAAGGGTGGTAGAGTTATTGGTTCTCAGAAAAAGAACAAGAAGGTTACTGGTAAAGGTACTAATGGTATGCTTTCTGGTGGTGCTCTTGCTGCTCAACTTGGAGCTGATATCGAAGATGGTGATCAAATTGTAAAATGGACTGATGTTATTACTGTTACAGCCAATAAAGGTAATACTTCGAAAAAAGCCGAGGGTACAGTTGGTAACGAAATTGGTTATATTTACATAAGAAATAAGGATCAAGAGTATATTTCTGGTGGCAAGAGACTTACACAGACTTCTGGCACTCCTGCGACAGGACAGTTCTCATACAATCCTGACACAAATGAAATCACTTTCTTTGATGGTGATGTAGCTGATGGTGTAGAAGTTATTACTTTCTATAATACAAAGGTTGAAGGTAAGAAGATTTCAGATGATAGTGACCATTATAGCAAGGTTCTTGAGGTTATTATTGATGTTACTTGCCAAGATGCTTGTGATAATCAATTCCACGGTCAATTCCTAATCAAGAGAGCAGATTTCAGTGGTACATTTGATATTGCCGGCGGCTCAGACCCTGCTACACATGGATTTGAATTTACTTCACTTCCTGATATTTGTACAGGCAAGACTGACCTTTGGGACTTCATTGTCTTTGATGATTAATTTATGAAATTATGAGGTATAGGCTAAGAAATTGGTCTATACCTCTAATATTATCAAGGAGGATTGAAATGGCAAAAGGTAATTTACTAACATGTCGTGTTTGTGGTAAGCAATACAAGGGTTGTAAATCTTGTGAAGCAAATCAAGGAGTTTTTCACTGGCGAAATTTTGCTTGCTCTGAGGAATGTGCAAGAAAGTATATCAATGATACTATTGCGTACAGAGAAAAGCAAAATAAAAAGACTATAAAGGTTGAACGCAAAGTTGAAAAGCAGACTGTAGAAACAAATACAGACATTAAGAAAAAGATTAATAATGTTGAGACAGCTACAACATCTGATATTAAAAAGGCTGTAAAAAAGGATGAGGTTTCTAATGATGAGACTTCTAAAAATACTGAGATATAATATATTTTGGACATTGTGTATTGATAAAAATAAAGGGATTGATTATTACTATGCAATGTAAAAAGTAATGTCAATCCCTATTTTTTACGTTTAGAAAGGATGAATGAAAATTCGTACAGGAAATATTTTTGAAAGTTTGGACGAAGTATATGACTACTATAATGGCGATATAGTAAAAATCGTAAACCTACAACAGTTTTTGTTTTATGCTGGAGCTTGTGGAATTCAAGCCGATTGGGTTGACCGTTCCCCATACGACGGAAAATTAATAGCTTATTATGGTAGAATTCGTACAAAGGATTGTTGGGAGAAGTGGAAGGCAACTACTCCAGATGTGAATAAAAGAAATGGCAAATAATATAGGGAAAAAGTTTGAAAATAATTGGAAGGCAAGTATGCCAAATGATATATTTTATTATCGACTCAAAGACCAAGCACAATCATTTGGTGGGGCAAGTAAATTAAGATTCAGTTTAAAAAATCCATGTGATTGTTTCTTATTCAAATCCCCTACCCTATTTGCATTAGAGTTAAAATCTGTCGGCACATCTTCCATAAGTTTTGAAAAAACAAAAGAAGAAAAAGGCGTTATTCATTTTCATCAAATTGAAGGACTGAGGAATTTTAGCCGATATAAAAACATTATTGCGGGCTTTGTGTTAAATTTTAGGCATAGTGATGGAACTGAGAATTGTTATTTTATACATATTAATGATTTTGATATGATGATAAACAGTTTAGATAAGAAGTCTTTTAATGAAAAAGATTTGTCTAAATACAATCCAATTATAATTGAAAATCGAAAGAAAAAAGTAAATTATACTTATAACATAGAGAAGTTCATATGCAACGTATATGAAAGAATGGAGATAGAAATATGATTAAAGAATTTATTGAAATGAAGAAGAAAGAAATTCGTGTAAAAACTGCTTTGTATTCGGCAGTGGATAAGTTTATTGTTGAAAAACAAGATATGCTTGATTTGGTTATGAGAATTTATGAAACTTTGAAGAATACTCCAACTGAAAACTTGCAACAAGAATTGATTAGTCAGATTGTCAATGTAATCCATAAAGATGAGGTTGATAATGAAGTTGTTAATAAGACAGAAAATGAATAATAATGGCTAAAAATTTAAAAGAATTGAATGAAATTCTTAAAAACTATATTGGTACTGCTTTAATATTGACACAATGGGATATTCGTGAGATTTTGGAAAAGAAGGTTGAAGAATATTATGACGAGTATCAACCTGTTTTATATGAAAGAACTTGGAAATTAAGAAATTCATTGCAATGTTCAAATATAAAATTTGAGAAGAAAGGCGTATCTTGTACTGTAGGATGGGACAATTATTATATCGCAATGCGATACACCGGCGGAGCAACTGGTGAGCAAGTTCTTTATTGGTTTAATGATAAATCTCATGGTGGTAGAGTACAAGGTGAACATAAATTTTGGGATGAAGCCATAGAAGAAATCAATGAGATATATGGTGGCATTCCAAATTTATTCAAAAGAAACTGTAAAAAAGCAGGTATTCCAATTAAATGATGATTGTACACTCTCCTTTCGAGAGTGTTTTTTTATTGCAAAATTAGAAAGGAGAATGTAAATGGCGGAGATAGATAATGATTTTCAAATTGAACTGTTTGGTGGATTAGACATTTCAAAATCGAAATCAAAAATTAATGCTGATATTGAAACTCTAAAGAAGCAAATCAAAGAGCTTGAAATATCGGCAAAAATAGATGCAAATGTTTCAAAAAACCTAGAAAAACAATTAAACAACCTAAGTATAAAATTAAGTGATGTTAAGGTAGAACCAAAAGCATTGACTAAAATGGTCGGCGAAATCAACAATGCACTTAGGGGTATACAAATCCCAAATATTAATATTGGAAATGGCTCTAATAATATTGCAAAACAAGCAAAGCAAACCGGTCAACAAGTCGGACAACAATTTCAAACTGGTGTTTCTCAAGGGTTAGGTAATTCGTCTAAGGTTTTAGAGGACTTTAAGAAATCATTGGAAAATGTCGGAATGGGCTCAAAGGAAATTGATACTATTGCCACGAGAATTCAAAACCTTGGAGTTCAAATTGAAACAGTAAGTAGTTCAGTAAATAAACATAAGGATGATAAAAAATTATCCGTTGATATTTCAGGCACTGATAAATTTGGACAAGCCATTAAATTAACGGAACAATATAATATTGTTACTGGCGATTTAATTAAAACTATAGACAGAGTTGCCACCACTCAACAAAAGGCAGGTACAAGCACCGATACTTTTATTGAGAAGCAGAAAAAGGCAGTTAGTCAGGCACAAATTGCTTTAAATTCTGCCCAGTCTGGATATCAAGATAAAAATGCATCCAAGCCAATAAAATCCAATGAACATATTACTGCACTTGAACAGCAATATTCAGTAGTTAAAACAGCAATTAATAATTTAGGTAGTGCTAGTAAATCTACTTTTACTGATATGCAGAACGAAGTTGATAAGCAAATTGCCAAATTACAAGACATGGTGTCTGTGTTCCGTAATGCCGAAACAGTGGCTACATCTCTTAGGTCAAAAGATATTGGAACTGTCAAAGAACAGTACTCGAGTAAATTAGACGTACTTGTTGGTAAAATGAAATCATCTGGCGTTTATACGGATGAGTTTAAATCTGGTGCTGATAATTTAAAAAATGTATTGTCAAACGCAGTTGATGCTTCTGGACTAGTGACATTTTTAAACGGTCTTGACAAATTAGATGCAGGTTTTAAAAGAGCAAAAGCATCGGCTGATGAGTTTAATAAGGCACAAAAAGTAAAAATAAATGTTTCGGGATTGGAGTCTAAGCTTGCAGATTTAGAAAGACTTAATCCGGAAATTAAAAATTTTAAAACTCAAATAGCAGGTGCAGACGTAACAATAAACAGTCTTTTGAGTGATTTGTCAAAAATAAACACTCAAGGCGATTTTTCGGTTATAAACACCAAGTTTAAAGCATTTAGAGATGCCGCACAGGCGGCAGGATATGCTGTTAATGATGTTGTTATAAATAGTAAGACGATTGACAATATCAAAAGTGCAACCGATGGTACGGGTAAGATTAGTTATGCTAATCAGATTCAAGAAATTGAAAAGAAGTTTAGAGACCTTGGGTTTACCGAAAGTGAAGTTGCTAATCAAACTAGTGATTTACGAGCCAAACACCAAGATTTACTTGATGTAATAAAGAGTACAAGTTTTTCATCAGATACAGAACATAATCAAGCAATTATAGCGGCAGATAAACAAAGAGCGAAAGAATTAAATAAGGTCAGTAATGCTTATAAATCACTCAAAACAGATGCAACGCAATTTTATAATTTAGACAAACAAAATAAGTTGTCTAATGATATTCAAAATTGGTTGTCTAAGAACACGGCGGCTTCAAAATCTGCCAGAGCTTCTTTAGAGGCTTATTTTAAAGAACTGTCGGAAGGCAGGGTTACGGCTGAACGATTGAAGTATATCGAAACTGAATTAAAAAAGATCGATACACAACAGCGTGGTATGGGCAAGCTTGGTTTAGCTTTTAAAGACCAGTGGACACAAGCAGTTGATTCGTTTAAAACATGGTTGTCTGCAAGTTCCGCTGTTATGTTAGTAGTTTCTAAAACAAAAGAGGCTGTTACAGAACTTAAAGAAATAGATACTATTTTGACTGAAATCAGCAAAACAAATGATAAATTATCTAAGTCTGATTTAAAGAATATTGGAAACAACGCATTTGAAACAGCTTCAAAATACGGTAAGAAAGCAACTGATTACTTGTCGGGAGTCCAAGAAGCATCTCGTGCCGGCTATGAGAATGCGGAAAATATAGCTGAACTGTCAACTGCCGCACAAGGTGCAGGAGATATGACAGCTGAACTTGCAAACTCATATATTATCGCTACCGATAAAGCTTACGGGATGGAAGGTAGTGTTCAAAAATTAACGCAAACTTTAGACGGTGCAAATGAAATTACTAATCATAATGCAGTAAATATGACTGAACTTGCGGAGGGTATGAAAGTTGTAGGTTCTCAAGCCGCATCTTCTCAAATTAGTGTAGAAGAAACGACCGCTGCGTTAGGAACTCTTATTGCCGTTACACAACAAGGCGGTTCTCAAATGGGTAACGCATTTAAAGGCATCTTGATGAATCTTAGACAAGTTACTGGCGAAGTGGACGGAGAAGAAATTGATCAAGAGTCCTTGACAAAATACGAAAAAGCTTGTGAAGCACTTGGCGTCTCTTTAAGTGAAGTCAAAGACGGTGCGGTTTCATTAAAAGAGCCAATGCAAATTCTTAAAGAATTGTCGGCTGAATATACAAAACTTGATAAAGATGATGCCAAGAGAGCAAATTTGTTAAGTGCTGTTGGTGGTAAAGTTTACCACGTTGTGCAGAAATGTATAACTAGAATGAATTTAAACGCAGGTAATCTCTTAGAGCCTTACACCACAATATAAGAGAAATCATTATATGACGGTTTGAAAACGTAAGGATTGAGTGTTCGTGCGGCGAAGTACCCTAACGTATTCCGTAGACCATACGGTACTTGAGTCGAGGGTAAACGCTCAACGACTAGATTCTTGTCGAGCTATAGACTGGCGAATAAAGGTGGAAATCCTGAATATCTATAGCAATAATCGTAGGGCGCAATCGCAAATGGCGTGGGTGAAATCCCCTTAAATCGAAAAGGTCACTCTTAACACGTAATGGTGAAGATGAAGAAATAGTCTCATCTCCTATTGAAAGATAGGGACGTTATTATATAACGTAAATAGATGTTGCGAATCTATTTAAAGATAAATGAAATACAGAGCCAACGCTTTGAATGCAATTCTTGAGAATTGGTCAACATATGAGAATATGTTACAGCAATATGCCGATGGCGACGGCTCAATGGCTGAAGAGGCAGACTTTTGCCTCGTTATATAGAAATATGTAACAAAAACACATTTAATTGCAGGTAGTGCGTAAAGCCTTGCACCACAATAACGGAGAAATTATGTTATGACGGGACGAAAGTAGAAACAACGCAAGGATGACATATGGTCAAAAGCCTAAGTGTCAAGTTTGCTAATTTTATACAAATTAGTAATCGCTGTTCATGCAACGAAGTACCCTAACGTATTCCGTAGACCATACGGTACTTGAGTCGAGGGTAAACGCTCACAGACTATTCCCATGTAGGGACTTAGAAATACTGTATAAATATAGTTATAAAATAAAGGTGGAAATCCTGAATATCTAAGTCAATAGAAGTAGGACGTAAATCGCAAATTGACGTTGGTTAAGTACCTTTAAACGAAAAGGTGTGACTGCTACTCAAATTTATTAATGAGTGTGGTTAAGAAATAGTCGAATCTCTTATCGAAAGATAAGGAAGTTGTTGATTTTTTAAAGATAAATTCTATTGAACAAATAATCAACAACTAATCGGATGTTGCGAATCTGATTGAATATTAATGAAAGAAAACAGCCAATAGCTTAGAAGGTAGTCTTAATAAGCTATCAAATACTTGGACTGATACTGTACAAAACATTCTTGATTCAGATACACTTAATTCAGGAGTTAAAGTTTTAAATACAGTTTTAGACCTTATAAATAAAATAACAGATAAACTTGGATTGTTTGGTACTGCTGGTTTAACAATCGGTACAATCTTAGGAGTAAAAAATGTCGGTAGAGCGAATCATATTAGTGAGCTCTCATTGTTTTGAATATGCCGACAGCGTATATAATTCTATCGGATACGATAGTTTAGAATATGCTAAATCGTGAAATACACGATGATAAACGCCCGATAACGTCTGAAGGACTTGTATGTCATAAACATGCAACTGGGAAGCACGTCAACCTCACGCTACTCTCCTATTTTGGTAACAAATTAGGCTATAGTGATAATGTGTGAATTCGTGTGGTCAGGTCGGAAGTCTCCTTTATATAAGGAGAAACCGCCACAGTAGTAACATGGGCGAGATTTGGTATATGAAACGCTGCCAATGAGAATAGGTACTCGGCACTATCATAGAAACGTAGCTATGAAATTATGAGTTAGTAACTTATCTACTACTTCTACGTTGTGGAGTTCTTTTGCATTAGGACTATGATAAGAAATGCAAATTTTTCATCTGACAAGATGAATATAATAATAAAAAATAGTATTGACAATATAACTAAATGTGATATAATATTTATAGAAATAAAAAATGTGGAAACCAAAGACGGTTGCCATGATACAATTAGTTACCAAAATACTGAGATTATTTAATCTCAAACTTTAGTGAGCCAATCTGTTCCAGCAGACGGCTCACTTTTTATTGATAATCGCTAAAGTCTATTGACAAATGTACTAAATGTGATATAATAGATATAGAAAAAAGATAGGGAATCCTTAGACGGTTACCCAATTAGTGATTCAAAAAAAGAACTAACTACTTGGAGAGGCGGTTAGTTCTTTTTGTTTATGTTAAAACAAAAGCTAATAACAGCAATGATTAATAGTCCAAATTCAAATAAATCGGAATATGTAACCATATGAACTCCTCCTTTCTTGAGGGAATATCCTCAGATAGAATGGAGGTAACCGCCTAAACGTCTATAAAATGCTGTAAAATTCGACTGTATCCCTATCTTTCAAATCATATTATATCAAATTCAACATTAACTGTCAATATATTCTTGTTTGAGCGTGTCTACGGATGCGTTCTTTTTGTATGTAACAAAATTACAATAACAATTTTACAACTTATTTACAATTAATTATGATGTATTGCTATATAATGCCATATGTTATATAATTGTGGAGAAAAATCATTATGAAAAGAGGACGAAAGAAATGTACGAATTAACAGAACAAAAGAAGAATGATATATCTGTCTACGGCGTTAAATATGGGGATTTACAGATAGATGATATATCTGCCGACAAAGATAAAGTTAGAAAATTTGTCAATGATATCAATAAATATCAACTCTCCCCTATTCATTTGGGTGATGTTGTAGAGGATTTTGTGGAGAGTATGTAAATTAAGGAACACTAAAAAAATAAACTATTTAGTTTTAAATAATCATATACTACATAGTTTATTTTTTTAGCAATATTAAGTATTCGGAATGTACATAATTGCAATAAAGAGATGGAAACAAAATATCACGCAAGGAACACAATATGATATTTTCATTTTGAAAATCTTTGGGAATTCTTTTCGCTTCCCTGAAGGTAAGTCTTTTACCAACTCATATAATTTACTGCCTACTGAATCTAATCGTGCTGCTTCGTTCCATAAATAAAATCCAAATATAGCAGATAAAATTATTCCTACTACTGAAAAAAATATTGAGTTGTTTTGATTGGGTAATTCAATTCCTATATTCGATAAATACGGCATAAATATTATAGCAGTACATAATATCGTATATTTCGTGACCATTTTCCAATAATGCTCATGTCTATACATCCACTCTTTTGAGTAATGTTCCGTCATAAAAAGAATATTGTTTTTGTTATCCAATATAATGACCCCCTTAATATATTTATGATTGCGAGGTGATATAAATGAAACCATATGTAATGTCAGCCGACATAAAACTTAGTGAACCAATTAAGGATTCAAAAAAGTTTATTAAAAACATGGAGAAAATGCTACAACGTCTTCAGCAAAAATCAGCATCTCAGGGCAAATACTCTTCTCCCCATTATTTGTAAATTCCGCATTTTTTAGGCATATAATATAATTTTCTATTATGCAATCATCATCAACATTGTCTTTTAAACTATCTTTAGCATTTTTTATTATGCAAGCAGAATTTATGTGAAATTGTGTTTTGTCTTCATTGAAAGTTATTATTTCAGATTCTGAAATTTCTTCTTCACTGAATATTTTTGGCTCTCCAATGAATATGCCCGCTTTGGTATGCAAACATAGTCGAGGCTTCTTATCAACTTTTATAGATTCTGATTCATCTATTGATGAATTTATAACATTAATTGTATTAATTGCTGCTTGTAACGTAATAATTTTCGAAGAATTTATTTTCTTCATAGTCATCACTCCTTTATTAATATATAACTAGTATAATACAATTTAATACATATTTCAATCTTTTTATGTAAATTTCGTCAAATTGTAGCAAAGTTATTTGTAAATTTATACAATATTACAAATAGAATTGAAAAAATTTTGATTAGAGTATAACTTATAATCATAGTCACCTTTCGAAAGGAGATGTTTTCTTTGAAACTGAATAAACAAGTTGTTGAACTCTTTAAAGAGTTATCCTTAAATTATATTGGTAAGGATATTTTATCTGACGATATTTTTAAATGTTGTACGGAAGCCGAAAGGCAACGTATTTTGAGAGAACTTGGTATGTCTTCATAGATGGTTTATTATAACATGAAAGGATGATAATAATATGTGTAAGATACTTAGAGAAATTGGTGGCTTGTCTGCTCTTGAACTTCTTGAAAAGTATGACATAAGTTTATCGCCGCCGATTGATATAAAAAGATTGATTGACAATATTGGAATTAGATTAATCCGATATGATTTCTCGAATGCTGAAAGGGCTGGAAATTATCCATTAGGTAGCATTATTGGTGCAGCATTATCTGATGGAGACAATCTTGATATTTTATGTGCTAATAACCTAACTTTGAATAGGGTTCGATTTACTATTGCTCATGAAATAGCTCATTGTTGCTTGCACAATGATGCTTTAGAAATAAATCATCTGGAACTTAGAACAAATAATGTTTCGTTAAAAGAACGTGATGCAAATATTTTTGCTGGTGAACTTCTTGTTCCCTATTCGAGTTTAATAACTATTTATAATCAACTATTGAAGCCTTCGTTGTCGGTTTTAGCACAAATTTTTCAAGTTTCAACTAATGTTATGAGAGAACGCTTGAAATATTTAGAATTAAATTTTGTAGACGATTCAAATAGTAGATGAGGAGTGATATTAATGATTTATAACGAAGATATAGGAGAATATTATGAAGCCAATTGAAATTGAGAAATTATATAAAGATTTAGGGATATCCACATCCAATTTAAATGCGGATTATAATCCTGATTTATATGCGAAAAAAATTATGAATCAATTTACAAAGAAGAATAGCAAGTTAACATATTCTGACAAAACAATTTTGACTCATAAATAATATACAAAAACGACTCATTATTGAGCCGTTTTTTTAATGTCTTAAAAATCGCTACCACATCCATTGCAATGCCATTGGTGCTTTCTCTTATTTCCGAATATACCAAACAAGGCAGTATTGATTACTTTTGATGTGGTCGAAATTTTACTTGTGTTTGTGCTATGGCAATATGGACACGTTACGGTTGTCCAGTTATAGTGCCTTTAATAAGTTCTTTCGCCGATTCTACTGCCACATCATGAGCAACATTTTCTACAAATTCTAAGGTATGATTCCCTACTTTATTTATAATAGATTTTGTTTTATTCCATATGGTCGGTTCTTTAACAGAATCTATAAATTTGTGACCCTCGATTGTAACATCGTCAATTGAGCATCTTTTAAGTATTGCTCCATTTTCAGGAAAGCAACTAAATATTGAAATGTAATGACATTCCTTTAATTTTATTACTGAATACATTATATCTATTTGGTCGTATTTTTTTAATTCGTCTGCATTATATAATGTTTCTAAATTTACTTTATCAATTTTCCAATCGTTGCCTACTTTCTTGATTTTAATGTTATTGACACAGTACAAAAGAACGTCCTTTATGCACTCTAAATTCATTTGCATATTATTATACCTCCATAAATATAGAAAGGAATGATTTATTTTGGATTTTAAATATCCCAATTCTAAAAAGTTATATTTAGTTGTTGAGATTTCGCAATTACTATCTAAATATAATTGCACGTTTTCTGAAGCAGAGAGTATTTTATCTCTATCGTTAAGTGAAATACGGCAACAACGTGAAAACCTTGAATATAATACAACATTGGATTATACCAATGGCAATAAAACAAAAATTGTTGATAACGAAGAAATTAAGCCATCACAACATATTGAGCCATATTGTTAATGGTGATTAAATCTGCTTTTAGAAAGGAGTTGTTGTTATGTTTAATTTATCTCCAGACGAATTAAACTTTGTATTATCATATTTTAAGAAACGCAATCATAAGATAGATTTTTTCGCTCCTTCATTTAGAAGACTTTATTATCTTAACTTTGGCAAAGAAGGCGGCGATATTATGCTTTGCTTTATGGATTGTGAATTAAAGTACCCGTTTGATGAAGAAAAAGCATATAATTTGTTCAAACAGATATTGATGGAGAATCGTGACAATGCTGATTATGAATATAAGTGCAAATCCCCCACCGGTCAAATTTGATGTCGTGTCCATTATTGATAAAGTGAAATTTGACTAATCTTTTTTTGAAAATCTAAAAAGTCGTTTATGGAAGATTCGTCAAATGGTAAGGCATTATAAAAAATTTCACCTAATTTTACCAAATCAGAATATGTTAAATCAGTCGGATAATGATTTAATATGTACAACAGTTGATTTTTGACTGAATCTACAAAATTTTGTTCTTTGATTTGACCAAGTGTATCATCACATAGAACATTATGGTTACTGTTGCAGGCATAACCTAAAACAGTGCTTAGACAATATATGTATTTTTGATATTCTGGTATGGCTTCATGCATATTATTATGTGAAGAAACTTCTTTAAATAAATTATAACTATCAGCCAACATATCATATTTGTATTCAGTTTCATAATATTCAAAAGTTTTATAATTTACGAAAAATTCACTCCAATATTTTTTACCACATATATAGTATGATAGTTCAGTACGATTGATATCTGACGGTATCATTGTATATTGAAATAAATTTTCGTTATCGTAAACGTGATAAAATTCATGCCAAATAGTCGAAACAGATTTAATATGATTTTCAAAATTTGAGTGTTCTATGTCTATATATACATTTACAAAGACTTCATATGCTAGTTCTATATGTGAAATCATTTTTCCATCAACTATTTGTGAATTTGTTCGTCCAAGTTTATTTTCAAATAAATTAGGTTCTCTAATCTTAATAGATGCCAAAGATTGTATATTTAATGCGTCTATAATTTGATTTGCTATTTCACATAATATCCTCTTAGCTTTATCTATGTCAATATAGCTTGATTTATCGTTAATAAATGGTGAGTCTTCTATTAATATTTGTTCTTGTTTAAACATAAAACTTCTCCTTATAAGGTGGTGATTAAAAATGGCTTATATGACTTTCCCTCGACTTGATTTTAATGCATATTATCTTCCCTATATAAATCGACCTGATGTATGTCATCAATATGTTGATAACCTTGCATATGAACACGTTATTCATAGTATCTTTTATCCGTCGTTTGGATATTATGTGCAAAAAGACTTCAAATTTTGGACAATGCCGTATGCTCTTGCTACAGTCCAAGAATTGACCAACCCCAACATATTCATGTGTGATGGAGTGGCATATATGGACAACAAATGTCTTTATAAAGAACTTGGTGTTAATTATTTTGAGTTGCTAAGACAATATCAAGAACATATTTGTGTTATGAAATTACAAGAAGGTCGAAAATATGAATTAGATTTAGAGAAAATCAGTTGATGATACATTAGTTTAATGCTCATGTATCATACAACACCCACATTTAGGACAGTAATATCCGTTAGACTGTTTTATTGTTTCGTTTATAAGGTCATCAAAATTCTTTTCTATGCGATTCCTTGGGATTAAAATGTCATCTGCACTTGATTTACTTCTATGTAAATAAAAATTTGAATACCTCTTTTTTAAACTAATTGTGAAGTTCTTCTTATCAATGACTTGTGAAAATTCGTCCCAATAACGTAGTACGGCTATTTCACTATCTTTGAGGTTTTTCATTGCACATAACAAATAAATAAACACAGGAATTTTTTCTTTGTGACATTCTTTGAGAAATTCTTTGTCTTTATCTGAAAAATTATATACCCAACTACGAGAACCAACTTCTTTTTCAAATGCATGTTTGAAGAATATTATGCATTCTTGTTTTACGGTGTTTGTTTGAATGCGATATTTATTTCTCGACTCCTCACTCGGTTGAAGTAAAACTAATGATGTATCTGGATTGTATTCTATAATAGCAGATAAAATTGCTCCATAATAAAAATGTTGTTGTTTTAAACTTGGCATATAGATTTTCCTTTGTATCGAGTATTCGATTCGTCTTTCGTTCAGGTTACTCCTACTTCCCCGGTTTCCACTTATGACCGCACTTTTGGCATACATTTCGTGGACTGCCTGACCCTATGAATCCAGTGAGTAGACTATATCCCCTATTCGTTGTTGCAACTGAATATGAACCGCATTTAGGGCAACGGACGGCATTTGGGTGTTGTTGCGAACCATACTTGCTATCAAGACGTTCCCTGGCTAAGCGTTTGGCACGTTCTTGTTCAAATTGTGTAGGATCGTAGGTGTTATTAGGTTTTATGCCTGAAGCTTTTTCATCCTCACATTGTGACTCGTATTGCATTTCATATAAGTCTTTTAGTTCTGGATCAACATCGTCAATAATTTGAAGTTCAGTTTTATGAATACAATTAGGACAATATTTTTCATTGTCGTTCATGACAATATAATCACATCTTGGGCAAACTTTCATTTATCTCCACTTCTTTCCTTGTTTATTGATATAATAATTATACACTGAATTAGGAAATCCGTCAATATTGCCATTCCACTCATTGAATATCTTTAAAACAGCATTTTTATGCAAACATTCTAAAGCATCAAGTTTGTGCCATGTGAAATTTTGTATAAATAATTCTTCATTTGATCATAAAATTCTTGAAAATAGCGGAATTTCGTGGTATAATAGAACATAATAAATGTATTAACAATGTAATATTGAATAGTATATTATATAATATAGTTTATATAGTACATTGCAACAAATGATGAAATGAAGGACGTGGAATAATATAATGAAAACAAAAAATCTTGTAGCTGAAAGCTTTACATGGATTTTTACTGTAGCTTCCTTTTTTATTTATGCTAAATCCGTTATAGAAAAAGATATCATGTTGTCTTATTTAACAGTATTTATATACATTGTACCTCAATTAATTAGTTGTATAAGTGATTATTCATACAAACATTTAGCACCATTTATGGTTAAGTTAAGTTTGGTTTCTATTATAGCTGGTACACTAGTAGTATGTAGTACTTTAATACTAATGGCATTTAATGCCCCTTTTATGTGGTGGTTAAAATGGATATTAATATTAATGTCATCAGTTTATATAATTCGTACTACTTGTTATCTAAGTACAGAATTACGTCAATATTATAAAATACATAGTCAAAATAATAAAAAAGGAGGGTTTTCTTTATGAATATCATTATTTTTGCTATTATATTGGTTGCGGTAATCGTTGGAGTAATATTGTCCATTTACAATTCGAAAAAATATAATTCTTACAATCCGCAATTAACGAAATTAAACAACTCCGATGTTTCTTGTGGTAAGGCTTTTAAATATTTAAAATTGTCCAATAGTGTTAGAGGTAATACGAATGACCGAACTTGAATTTTCTTTATTATGGGATAACATTATTGTGCCTGAAGCAAATATCATAGCTTATGACTCCAATGTTTTCTTTGCTGAAAATTTAAAAAATGAGATATATTTGGAATGTTCTGAGATGATTAATCATTGCAAATTGCATTATATGGAATCTTCAGATAAGTATATAGATAGACACAAAATTGCGGCTGCAATTATGATTGGGATATTAAAGCATACCCCACTAAAAATAATAGGTGCTATTTATTATAATAGTCCTAATAAGGTTGCATTTAATGAACATTTGGCTATTACTGTTGGCTTATCAATATTGAGAGCATTTATTGAAGCGGATTTGCATGAGAATTATAAGAACAATTCTAAGTATCAAGCTTATTTATCCCAAATAGAAAACGGCATTGTTTTACCAAAAGCAAAACACGGAGATTACCGAAATAATTGGGCAAATGAGTTATATTATACTCGTAAGAACGGTAATTATAATATTTTATCATTGGCACATGAATTATATTTTTTAGAATTAAATACTATCGTATATTAAAAACGACTCATTATTGAGCCGTTTTTTAATGTTAATAACTTATTGATTTGATACTTTGTAAATAATGATATTCTTTTTCAGGGATGGCATTTAATATTTTATTATAGAAAGATATCCCTTCTACATTTAGTAATTTTACATCATCATGGTCTTGATAATAAATATAGCAATGAGTATTATCGTGAGTAGTAGTAATATTCTTAAAATTGTTAGCATCTTTTTTTGCACCAATTATAGCACCCGCTTCACCTCCTAAAATACCCCCCACAATAGCCCCAGAAATAGATATATTTTTGCCTTCATTTATAACTTCGTTGGTATAATTTACATAACCATCTTTATTATAAAATTTAATATTTTGATATCTAATAAATATGATATTGTCAATGTTTTGTTGAATATCTGTTGGATTCTTGTTTGTTCCAACATAAGCAGTTGGAACATTCGGAGGTTGGGGACAAAAAATTATATTTTTGTTATCTATCCATATATAACCATATGTTCCATTAACTTCAGATGGATTTTCTTTTACTATGTTTTCTTTATATGTTACTTCGTTGTTATTGCACCAATTTTTCAGTTTTTCAATTAATTCATTTTCATTTTTGTGAAGTATTGATAGTTCATCATTATTGTGATTGTGATTTTCATTTGAATTTGCATAAAAAATTATAATTAATAATATTACTATCATTATGATTGTCAGTAAAATTGCCACGTATTATCATCTCCTTTTATGATATATATATATATATATATCATATCATTATTTCATATAATTGTCAAATATACCCCACAATGTATTTGACATATTATAAATTAGTGCGATATTTAGAACAATAACCGATGATACTACTGGTGCAATTAAATCAATTGGATTATTCGGAAAATCGATTAATGATATAAAAACTACATTATCAACGATGAAATCAAATGGATTTATAAACAGTATTTTCCATGTTGGAACAATTGATGTGTCAAAAATAAATCAATATAATAACGCCATAGAAAACGGAATAAGTGCTGAAAAAGCCAGAGAGCAAGCAATAGTTGGGACAAATAAAGCAACTGTCAACTTGATTACATCTGCAAATGGTGCTAAAGTTAGTGCGGAAGCATTGGCGGCAGCTCAAAGAAGTTCTTCTATTGCATCAAAAGCAGCTGCATTGGGGTTAAAAGCCGTATCTATTGCAGCTAATGCACTTATAAGTATAGGAATTAGCTTAGCTATCCAAGGTATAATATGGGCTTGGAATCAACTAACAAAAGCAGAAGAAAACAATAGACAAAAGCTTGAAGATTTAAAATCTAAATATGAAGAATTTGAATCAAAAATTAAATCTATTCAAGACGAAATGGCAACAACGGCTCAACGTATTGCTGAACTTAACGCCAAAGATAACTTAACCTTTGTTGAGCAAGAAGAATTAGACAGACTTAAAGAAACAAATGCAGAATTAAAACGTCAACAAGATTTATTGGAGCAAAGTAAAAAGCTTGCACAAAATGATGTAAATAAAGAATTTGTAGCCACAATGAAGAAAGATGTTAATGATAGTAGCGAATATCAATATTTTTCTGCTGAACAAGCCGCACATAAAACTTTGTCTTGGGGGTCATTCTTTAGAAATTTCGCAGCAGGTGGGTTGGCAGCAGGATACAAGGAAGATGAACGCTCATATATTGAACAACAATTCCAACAGTATGAAAGCTTAAAAGACCAATACGCAAATGCCACAACTCAAAAAGACAAAGACAGAATTGACAAGCAAATCAAAGAGATAGAAACATATCTTAATGATAAATCTCAACAATGGCTGACTGATTCGGACGGCATTGACTACATAACAAATCCGCAAAATGATGATGAACGTAAGGTAAATGAATATCTTGATTATATCAATGATTTTCGTGATAGAGTTGCAATCGAAACCGGCAGTACAGACGCAAAGTATAATGCTTTTACTCGTATATTGAACAAGGACGAGTTTTCAGACATAAAGTCACAACTTGAATCTTTAGGTGATGTTGGTGAATTAACCGGCGAGAAGATTAAAGACTTAATTCCAGTTGGCAGTGAATTGTACAATAAGCTTGTAAGCTTAGGTGTCATAGCGGAAGATGATAGTTCATGGTACGGTAATCTTGCTAATACATTTAATAAGGTTACTGAGGCGGCGGATACTAATTCAATCGCTTTAAAAGAACTCAACGATTCATTAGACAAAATCCAATCAGCATATCAAGTAGCATCGACAGCCATTGAAGAATACAATGAGAACGGATATATCTCGGTAGATACATTCCAAAGCTTAATGGAATTAGAGCCTGAATACTTAAATCTGTTGATGGACGAAAACGGTACACTTGCACTTACTTCCGAAAACTTATATAAGCTTACAGAAGCAAGAATAAATGACCTTGCTGCAAAACAAGCATCAACATTAGTAGACAGTGTAACAAAATTAGGTAGTGAAGCCGAGCAACTTCAATATTTGACTCAAGCAACAGACGGAGCAACTGAAAGTACATGGGGTTTGGTATATGCAAAGATAGCAGAGGCTCAAGCAGCAGGTACAATCAGTGATGATGTTGCAGGACGTTTAAAGTCACAAGTAGAAGCATATCAAACTTGGGCGAATGCGGCAATAGACGGAATTAACAAAGGCAGTTTAGGCAAATCTTCAAACAGTTCTAAGTCTGAAAAAGACAAGGCGAAAGCATTAAAGGACTATGAAGATAAAGTCAAAGATATTAACGAAAAACTTGAAGAACTTGATAAAGCAGAACATTTAGCAAACTTAAAATACAGTATTGAAACAATTACTCAAGACCTTAACAAGTTTGAACAATCACTTGATAGATTATCTTCAAAGCTTGATTTGACATTTGAAAAAGATTACAGTGCAAAGCTAAGTATTATCGGTCAACAATTCTTAGGAGCTTCACGTTACGGCGGTGAAATGCGTGTTGAACTTGAGAGGTTATTGGCTATTGAGCCACAAACGGCAGATGAAGCAGAAGAACTTGCTTCAAGACTTGAAAGCTTATCTGACAGTTTCTTTGAAAATGAAAAGAATATCATTGAGTATAGAAATTCATTGTTTGAAACAGCAACAGATTATTTGGGCGAATCTGCAAGTGCTACTGTTGAACAAGTAAACAATGCTAAGAGTATTTTGGATAATACCTTTAATGTTATTAAGAATGGTTCATTGTCAGGTGATGGTTTTTGGTCGGCTACTCTCCTACCGTCTATCTCAAAAGACAAGGTTACTAAGCAGAGAGCAGAAAACAATAAGCTTATCAAGGAAGAAAAACGCTATCAAAACGCTATTGCTAAAATCCGTAAGAAAGCAACAGATATGTCTTATGCGGAAGAAAAAGAGGAACGTGAAAAGCAACGTCAAGAATATCAAGAAGAACTTCAAGAAGCTTATGAGGACTATCAAGATAAGATTAATGACGTTATAGGTCAAAATATTGAGGTTTCAGACAGCGTTAAGAATATTGGCGATGAGTATATGAATACTGCCGATAAGGCGGAAAATGCTGCTCAGAGAATGTCAGACGCAATGAATAACATCAACTGGGAACAGCGTTCATATGCGAATAAATCTTATACTTATGAGGATGGTGCTCCTACAAGTGCACAATATCAATATGCTTACGGTGACTCTAAGTCAACTGTAGTTGTGACTAAGAAAGCTAAAGGTGGTACAACATCACAAGGACTTACAATCACTGGTGACGGTACGGGAGCATATGCAGGACAAGAAGCGTATATAGGACAAGATGGCAAACTTCATCTATTCAATAATGAAGCACAACTATCTGAATTACCTCCGAATACTCGCATTGTCAATGCAAAAGACTTACAGAATATCATTAAATATACTGGTATGAAGTATTTCTATCAGCCTATTGAAAATATTCAATCTGCAACGGTTGATAAGTTTGCACAAGGCAATACAAATGTTTCATTCTCCCCTATTCCATATAATACATTGTCTACTCAAACATTGTATTCAGATGTTAACGTACAAGCAATGGTTGAAGAAACTATTGCGGAAATCAACAATGAGTTTAATTCTTTAAAAGGAAATATAAAATTTAGTGCTGTGCAAAATGCATTCAAAAACAGTCTGACTGATAAGAAGATGTACAAAGACTTATCAAACACTATTGTTAATATGACATCGCAGTCGCTTGACAAAGCTGACAAGAGTACACTTTCAGATTCGGTTGTTGGACTTATTTTGCAAAATTCAGCTTGGAATGATTTACCGAATGAATTGCAGAATAAATTGTCTGAATTGAATGTAAATGCAGATAATTGGACTGATTGGATAAAAGACTCAAATAATTCACTTCAAGCATTTAACCTAATGCAAGATGGTGGAATGAGTAGTTGGGACTTGCTTGACAGCAATGTAACTTCTCTGCTACAACAAGCAGGTATTAATGGCAAAGACGCTTGGGATAAATTTGTACAAGATGACCCACTGCAAGCATTGACTTTGTTATCATCTTCTTGGAATAGTATGAATGATACTATAGGGCAATATATGACAGATGCTCAAACCATTGCTGCCAATGGTGCAAGGGCTATTCAGTCACTACAAATAATTGCACCGTCTATATCGGAGCAATCTTGGAACGCATTGCAAGTATTAATTGCTAATAAGATACAAGAAATCATATCATTAATGAATGAAGTATTTGGTGAAAATACAGTTGACATGAATTTTGCTATCAATGTTAATAATGGTGCTTTGTCTGGTAATTCTCAAACTAACCCTCAAGGTGACAATGAAATAATCAATACTGCAAAATCATTTCTTGGTACACCGTATCAATGGGGCGGTACTTCACCATCTGGCTTTGACTGTTCGGGATTTACACAGTACGTATTGGCACAGAACGGTAAGTCAATACCGAGAACTTCTCAAGAACAATTTGCGTCAGGTCAAGCAGTTGATAAGAGTCAACTTCAAGCAGGCGACTTGGTATTCTATGGAAATGGCGAAGCAACACACGTTGGTATCTATGAAGGCAATAATAAGATTATTCATTCTCCACACACTGGTGATGTTGTAAAAGAGAGTGATTTTAGTACATATTGGACAAGTGCTTATCTTGGTGCAAGACGTTATTATAAAGGTACTGAGGGTGCATTGCCTGGGCTTGCTAAACTCGGTGATGAAGCAGAAGTAAGAGGATTGAACTATCCTACACCTGAAATTCTTATCAGACAAAAGACAGGTAAAGCATATCTTACTGGCTTAGACGGCACACAGATTATTAATCTTGACAGAGGTGATACTGTTATCCCTTATGCTGATACAAAGCGAATTTTGAACGGCAATGTACGTCATGCTTATGCTAATGGTACACCAAATGCAAAAGACGCTATATCAAGGATTTTGGGCATAAACAATGTCAAAAACAGAATTAACAATAGTAAAAGCAACGGGTCTACAAGAAGTAACAATTCAGGTATAACAAACAATACAGTTCAACAATCTTGGGATACAAATGATTTCGGACAAGGTGTAGGTAAGTCACATTCATATACCCCTTTTGACGAAAACGGTTACTTGGGCTCGGCTCTGGGATATTGGGATACAAACTCAAATGCTTGGAAACTATTTAAAAAGTTGTTGGATAGTGGTGATTTATCAACCGATGAAAATGGTATCTATACATATAAAGGTGCTCGTCTTGTGGCTATGACATCGACATTCGGTAAAGCCGGAGATGTTATGAGATATACTCAAGATGACGGCTCTGTATTTTACGGTATCATAATGGATGAGAAGTCCCAAGAATATACATCATATGACCATAATCCTGCTAATAAGTGGGGACACAACAACGGACAAGATATAGTTGAATTTGAAGTTAAGCGTTCAGCTATTGCTCCTGCTTATAAAGCTAACGGTGGTACTCCTCCATATGGTAACTTAAATCATGCCATTACTTTGATTGAGAATTTGGGTTCATTGGAAGGCTTTGATTTTTCTGATATGCCTTCTGTTGGCGGCACTTCTGTATTAACTCAAAAAATGCAAGAGTTTATGTCTCAACTTCAACAAGTTTATGGTACATTTAAGACTAATACTCATACATCGGCTACTAAAGTTGGCAATGTAAAGTCTTTAGGCGACAAAAAGCAAAGTAGTTATAGTTTTGATGTCCCGTTTACTCAAAGAGAAAAAGGTGGTATTGTTTCTGCTGGCACAATCGCACAAGTGAATGAACATAATAAGCCAGAAGCAACTATTGACGAAAAAGGTAATCTTGTTCCGTTAGGTGACGGTACTTCGCAAGTGTTTGTTTCTGATAAGCCATTCCCTGTTATTAATGCCGATGATTATGCTAAGATTAAGAAGTATGGCGGTGATAAAAAGCCAGTACAGTTCTTAAAGAATGGTAATACATCAGTCAGTGTTAATACCGATAATACAGACGAAGAAAAGGAACAAACTGCCGAAGAACGTAAAGCAGAAGAAAATACATCAAAGATAAATCAAACACTCAAGAACATTGAGGGTAAATTAGACAGTGGTGTATTGTCTGATGATATTAAAAAGCTTGACTTGCCAACACTTGAAGCCTTAGATAAGCTGACTGACAGTTGGGGCGATGATGATACAATCACTTCTGATATTCTTATGCAGTTTAAGGATTATGCGAAAGACTTCTTCGATTATGAGAAATGGGCGGAAGATGATTTATCTAATATATTGAATTCTTATAGTGAAGATTTCTATGAAAAATACTATGCTGAAAAGGATAAGTATGATTCTTGGCAATCTGACTTTAAAGAACGTTTTAAGAAATGGGTAGAGCACCCGACTGACGGCAACTATATGAGTGACTACTTTAAGTTTGCTGATGAGGCTTCAAAGAAAGCAACGGAATCTCTTATCACTCAACAAACACTTGTTGCTGATAATATGAAAGATGCTCTTGATGAACTAAAAGATAAATCAGAAGTTCTAAAAAAGCTTATTCAAGACGCACCTACGGCTGAATTAGCTCAAAAAGCAAGATATGAACTTAAAGACATCAATGAGAATATAGACGAGATTGAGTCAAATTATGCCGATACTATGGAGCAAATTACTGAACGTAAACTTCAAGACATTAGTAACAGAGATTCTAAATATACTCGTGAAACCGGTATGTTGCAGTATGACAGAAATATTCTTCAAGACCAATACAATAGGTCAACCGATGATGAAGAAAAAGCCAAACTTGCAAAAGAAATTACCGAGAGTATGAAAAAGGAACGTGACATTGAACAAGAACGTGTAGACGCTGCCCATAAGGCTAATCAAGAAATATACGAAAATGCTACGGGACAACGAAAAACAGTCTTAGAAAATGTTAAGATGAGTGAGCTATATAATGCGGACGGTAGCTTTAATGATGCGGCATATAATGAAACTGTTGAGTTATTGGAGGGTATTGGTGGAAGTGACTTAGTTCAGGTCTTTAAGCAACTTGCTTCTGAAATGCAGAAAAATTCTCAAGTATATCTTGAAGGTACTGAAAACATTCGTAACTTAAATAATGAAATTCAAGACCAAGAGCAAGAAGAAGCAAATCAAAAGATTGAGTTAGAAACCAGTCGTTATGAAAAGCTTAATAAAATCTTAGACGTTCGTTTGAATAAAGAGAAGGCTATTACTTCTGCATTACAAGAACAGTATTCATTCCAGCAATCATTGAGAGATACTGCTTTGGATTATCAAAGTGAACTTATTGCAAATAAAAATCTTTCTCAGTGGTTAGATGATGATACAAGGGCATTGCTCTTTAATGAGAATGACTACTCAGATATGATGAATACTATCAATGGCTTGAATAATGAAATGGCAAGAGCCTATAAGAAGTATAAATCTGACATCAGTACATTAGGTGAAGAAGATTACTATCAAGAACAACAAATTACCAATGCTTATAATCGCCGTATTGAACAGTTAAAAGAACAATTAGAAGTTGCGAAACAGAATCTTGAAGTCACAAAGAAAAATGCTGAATTCCAAAACACTTTAAAAGAACGTGATACTCGTATTCTTGTCGGTGACAGATGGGTTAATGTTGCTGACCCTGAAAAACTGTATAATACTCAATTAGAAGCGACTAAGGCACAAATGTCACTTGATAATATTATGCAAGACAATGCAGAAAATCAAAATGTGCGTGATATGGAGGCACAAAGTGATATAACTCAAAAGATGATTTCAGCGAATGATAAATACATTGAAGTATTGAACGGACTAAGCGACGATGAAAAGAAACGTCATGCTGAAACATTGGAATCTACTGAAGCTCTTATTGCATCAAATATTATGCTTGGCGGTAGTAATATCGGTTGGGCGAATGAATATTCAACTTCTGATGAATCATTCAACGGACAAGTTGCTGGACTTAATAATGTAGAAATAGGCAGACAGTTCTACTATAATAAGGACTATGACTTAAACCAAAGTAGCCTTGATGATCTTTTGAAAGATGGTGTTATATCTGAAGAAATTCACAAAGTCTTTAGTAAGATAAATGAAACACATCGCAACAACAAGCTTACGGCAGACCCTGTTAACAGCAAGTATGCTCCTCAAACTTTTGAACATGGTGGACTTGAATCGACTTCACCTATGGGTGCAAACGGTGATGCAAAAGTCCAAATGAAACAAGCTGAGCAGACTGAGCAGATTACTGATTATGCTGCTGAGTTAGAAAAATACTATGAATTAGCAAAGAAACAGAATGGTTATTTGTCAGCTGAAGACCGTGCAAAAGCTCAAAGACTTGAACTTGCAAGAAATCTAAAGATTTATAGCAGTGGTTTAGATTACGAACAAACAAGTGATTTTGGGGCACAGATGTTTACAAATGATTTTTCACAAGATTACAGTGATATTGAAAACTTCTGCAAAGAGAATGGTGGATTGACTGAACAAGAAGCTATATTCTTTGATAGTTGGCATGCATCTCATGAAGAATATATTGCTTTGGCTGATATGTTGTTATCTACCGGTCAAGACAATACAAAACTTCTTTCCGCATTGAATGAACAGTTGGGTATTAAATTGTCTGAAATGATAACAAATAAGATTGAAGAATATAATGCTAATTTGCCGTCTGTTGGTTCTATTGCTACTGCCCATTATGCAACTGGAACAAAGTCAGCTAAAGGTGGTCTTGCGATTACTGATGAGGATGGTTATGAGGCTAAGTTAAGAAAGTTGTCTGTCGGTCGTTATTCTATGCTTAATGCTGGCGATATGGTCTTTGATAAGGAAGCGACTGATGTCTTATGGGAATTTGCAAAGAATCCTCAAAACTTTATTGACCAAGTTTCTATCTTTAAGCAATCTCCTCAACAAATGCCTGCAACTAACAATTCAACGTCAACTACCGAAAGCATTACGTTTACGGGCGATATAAATGTGACCGACCCTGTTCCGGACGCAAATGCTTTTGTAGATTCTTTGACAGACAAAGTTAAATCACAATATCCAATTATAAAGAACACGAAAATATAAGTTATAAGTTAGATGGTTGCTCCCTTTTTGGGAGTGACTGTCTAATGCTATTTTTTTATTGGTTGAATTAAGGAATTTCGTGGATTGGTATTGATTTTTTGAAAAAAATCGGTTATGATATTCCTAAATATAAAAGGAGGAATTATCATGGGAGCATATGCTATAAAAAGCGAAAAGCCATTAGTTACAGCTAAGCCGTTAATAAGAAATACAGTCAATCAAGATTATATAAATTGGGTAAATTATATGAACATTCATGATTTTACCTTTAATATAGACGAAGATAATAATTTAAAAGTTAAGGTGATAAAGAAATGAACAGCTACGTTATATTGCGTAACTGTTTTTTAGTCCAGCAAGGACACTTGAGAAAACAAGTTAAACCGACAAGGTCAACCAAGTATCACTTGGGTTGTGCCGTAGCTAATCTACGGCACTATAATTGGCATAAATGCTTGTAATTGAAAACATACTATGATATAATAAATATAATTTCAATTTATTGTATCTAAATTTGGAGGATTACTCTATGTATATTAATAAAATTAATATTACAAATTTTAAGAAAATTGAACATATTGAATTAAATTTTAACAAGGGATTTAATTTAATTATAGGTGATAACAGTTCTGGAAAAACATCTGTACTTGAAGCAATCTCTGTTGCATTGGGTGGTTTTTTGGCTGGAATTGATAGTATCTCAACAATACATTTTAACAAAGATGAAATCCGCCGTGTAAATTCATGGATTGGTGATGGTTCGTATAATACTAAATTTCTTACTCCGATTATGGTAGAGTGCGATTTAACATTGGGAGATGAAAGTTATTCTTTTACACGAAAGAAAGTCAGTGTTAAAAGTTCTCGTACAACCATAGAACCTCGTGATATATGCAGAGCGGCAACAATATTAGCAAATGATGACGACTCTCCCCTTCCAATTATAAGTTATCAAAGTGCGGCAAGAATGTGGTCACAAAAACGTGATAAATGGAATAATCCTTTTCAAGATGATTTTTCACGAGTTGTCGGATATACTGATTGTTTAGATGAATCTTCCAACACAAAAATGCTTACAAATTGGTTCAAACGTATGGAGCAAATTTCGTGGCAACTGAATAAGAAGATAGGTGAATATGAAAGTGCTAAATTTGCGGTGGCAAAGTTCATATCATATATGACTAACAGTGATAATGTTTGTGTATTCTATGATAAACGTACCGAAGAATTAATGTGTAGAATTGATGATGAGGTACTTCCATTAAGATTTCTTAGCGCCGGCTATCGTTCAATGATTGGTATGGTTTTAGACATTGCTTGTCGAATGGCTATATTAAATCCAAATATGCGTGACAATGCCTATGAAACAGACGGAGTTGTCTTGATAGATGAATTGGATTTGCATTTACATCCAAAATGGCAATGGCATATAATTTCTGCTTTAAAGCAAACATTTCCCAATGTTCAATTTATCGCCACTACTCATTCTTCTATAATTTTATCATCTTTCAAAGGCGAAAATATTATAGATATAAATGATAACGGTGTTGAATACAAAAATAATGCTTATGGATATAAAATCAATGATATTCTTAATATATTGCAAGGTTCAGATGAACGTGTTCCAGCTATACAATCAGTGTTTGTAGAGTTTTATCATGCAATAGATAAAGGAGATATATCTACTGCCGAGAAACTCTTAACTTCATTAAAAGAAAAACTACACGAAGACGATCCTGATATTGTAGGGGCTGAAACTACTCTTGAGTTAGAAAAAATTGATATATGAGGTTGCTATATGTTCTATATAAATAAAGATAAAGAACCTAAGTCGCTTACGGAATATAAAAAGTCAAAAAATGCATATTTTGATGGTTTCGATAAAAAGGACGATATTCGTCAATCATTACTTGATGAACAAGGATACTTATGTGCTTATTGTATGAGACGAATAAACTCTGTTGATGAAGTAACAATTGAACATTATTATCCGCAATCAAAAGTTAATGACAAAATGGCACTCGACTATAAATACATGCTTGGTGTTTGTAAGATAAATAGAAATTGTGCTTATAAGAATCAAACTTGTGATGCTCATCGTGGAGATACTCCTCTTACAGTTAATCCGTGGTTATATTCATCTATTGCGGAAATTTCATATCATCAAGGAACGGGAGAAATTTATTCAGATAATCCTCAAATAAATACTGATTTGACGATAACTTTAAATTTAAACTGTTTAGATGCTCGGCTTCCACTCAATAGAAAGGCTGCTCTTGATAGCATGAAAAAATATATGATTAACAAGTGTCAAACAGGATTATGGAATGATACGTTATTAAATAAGATACGTCAGGAATATCTATGTAAGGATAGTCAAAGGAAATACAAACCATATATCGGCATTTTACTTTGGTACATAAATAAAAAAGCAAGTGGGAGCAATAAGGAATGAAAACAATTGAATTAAAAGAAATTACTCATTATCGTTTTTTATTAATAACTGAAATGAAAAGTTAGGAACAACAGACAATGAACTTCGTTTAATATCGGACACTATGATTAGAAATGCAATTCAAAATAAGCGAAACCCTGAAACTGTTACATGGGTGATATTGCAGTAGAATCTATAGCGTAAATATTAACAAAAATAAACAACTAAATACATAGAACACGAAGACATCTTTAATTAGATGTCTTTTTTATTGCAAAAATTTAAGGAGGTGAAACATTTGCTTAGAAAACCAGCATTGCAATATCCACATGCAGAGGTTGTAAATCCAAATGAGGAAGTTGATTTTCAATGTGAATTACAATCAAGCGGAAAGATTGCAAAAGCACGATTAATGATAGACGACAATAATTATGAATATTACTTTGATAATTTTGATATACAAAATTTGCAAGAAAATAATTATAGTTCGTTGGTTACATACCCTATTAAAAATAACATTCCAACATATAAGATATACAAATCGGACAACAATAGAACAAGTAATGAAACCACGTTTTCATTCGCCGCCGGTGAAATGTATACTTGGAAGATGAGAATATATGAAGACGATACCAAGTTTAATGAGGACGATACCAAGTCTAATTATGTGCCGTCTTCTTGGATTGGTAAAGGTACTGTTATGGAAATTTTATCAGGGGCTGAGTCCGCAGGATCTAATAAAGGAACATATTACGGTTTGAATAGTTCTGAAATGAATGGGAATCGAATTCTAAAGATAAATCCTCATACGCAAATGTATTTTAAGGATTGTACATTAACCAAAACTTCCGATGATAATCCACACAAAGAATTATGGACACGATATGATGAAAATGCGAACTACTATATTAAGGTTGGGAATACGTTTGCAAAAATCAAAAAATATTATTACTTTTTGCCAAAATATGAGGCATATAAAAAAGACCCTGAGAGAGGCGACAAGACAGTCAAATGGTTCAACTCAACGGATGATTTAGATACATATGGTGAACCTAAATTTGGTTATGCGGTTGTAAGTGGTAAACTTAAGGTTTCTGTCAATGATACATATACAATATATTGTAATTACATAGATACAGACCAATATTATTTCGACACAAACACACCTCCTGAGATTAATTTATATGAAAACTTTACAAGTGTAAATGGTGAAAATGTGACAAGAGAGATAGATTTATCTGAAAACACGCAACTTGCTCCCCTATCCTTATCATATAGCAATTTGCATATCACTGGTGAGTATTTACAATCCGAAGGAATAAGTGTTAGTCATTATAGTTTTCTTTTAGAAAGACGTGAATCGGATACAAAATATTCAACCGTTTCTTATTCAAACAACATATATTCAACCAATATAGATTGGCAATATGATAAATTTATCAGTGGAAATGAGTATAGATTAACATTGTCTTTAACAGATAGTGTTGGCTCTACATTTGAAAAAATAATTTATATTAAAGCAGAGTATAATTCTATCTCCTACCCTATGAACATTAAAATTGAGGAATACAGAAAACATAATTCTTTAATTGTTGATTTCAGTGAATTACATTCTATTACTGCAAATGAAGAAATTGACGGTGGACATCAGTTTCTTGCATATAATGAGGATACTGATAAAATAGATACTACATTGACTGTCTCTAATAATGTATGTCACTTGGATAAAGGTAACTCTTTGACATATGATTTTATAGACGGCGAAAAGGAATTATCGTTTGGCAAGAGTACAATATATACAACATTCAGGATTGACTCTGATTATACCGGTACAATATTTGAAGTTACGGATGATGATGAAACAACAACTGCATTAAAGTGGGATGGTGTGAATTTTTATCTATCAGTAAAAAATCCAAGTACAGGGTATTCTTCATACGGACGAGTGTTTACCCCATATGAAAATTGGGACAATATGACTGTCGGAGATCAGAAAAAAGCAATAAATGAAGCTATGGCAAAAGAAATAGTGGACTATTCTGTTCCTTATTTGTATATGAACGGTAAAATAAAGTATGATGATGACTTATATTATCACACTGAAACACCTTTGAGCGAACAAACATGGCTTGTAATTATAGATACAAAAACTGAAAATGTTTATTTTAAAAATATGTCTCAAAAAGATAATAAGACTGTGGGAGGTGATAGTTAATGGCAAAAGTAAAATTGTTCGGTGGAGTTACATACAATGCTTTTGGCGTTGACGAAGGCTCTCATTCTGATGATTTAAAAGAGACATTAACACAAGCGTATGGGAATTATAGTTGGAATTCTAATACAAAATTGTTGGCAAACTTTAATGATACGTTATCGGGAAGTAACTTTGACGGTTCATATGAAAATATTGACCATTTTCAAGTTTATAAAACGTTAGGCGAACAAGATACGTTACATAAAGTATGTCAAACTGAAAATCCTACTCAACGTGTGATAGAAGATTTCGCTGTTGGAGATTTATGTGATTACCAATATTATATTTTTGGTATTTGTAATAATACAATGGATGTCAATGGTGTGCAAGTAAATATCAAAACAATCTCCCCTCTCGTATCGGATAAAATCCAACTACATAGAGGAACAGTCTCTGTAATCGGACTTGTTCCTACAGAAGAAGATAATATTTATACTATTGACGAAGATAATATATGGCAATTAGATATTAATTTAACTAATGACGGTTACACGTTGAATACGGATAAGACATTTTATCAGACCCAAAATGCTTACGGTAAAGCGACTGGCGGTAATCGTAAACAAAGAACTATGTCTATTACAGGGTTGCTTGGCAAGATAGATTGCTCAGGTGATAGTCAATATATAGATACTTATGACGACATTATAAATTGGGAGAATTTTGTATCAAGTAACAGTTTAAAAATGCTTATAGACTTGAGAGGCTTGATTACTATTGGAGATACAGATGCTAATCCAACATTTCAATATGATACAAATGACAATCACGATGTTTCTGTTACGTTTACATTTAATCAGTTAAATGATATTGATACGGTTGATGTGCTGGGTATGATATTGCCGATTAATCCATTGTATTATGAATATTTGTCGGATAGTGAGGGAGCATTATTGAAAGATACAATTGAGGTTGATGCGGATAATAAATATCATGAATACCTTGCTTCTCCCCTTTTGGACGGTGGTTTAATATGAACATATATAAGAACGGATATGTAGTTGACAGTATCCATAATATTAATATTGCAAATATAACAAAACAGGTATATCTAAATTCGTTCAGCAAACTTGGGTTTGAGAGAATGCTCAAAGTGTTCAAAGCTGATATAGTTATACCTGTTTTTAGATTGTATTTGTTGGACGAAGATGAAAATATATCAATAGACGCAAGCGATGATTTAATGTCAGCGAGTTTAAGTATTACATATCAGACTGGTCAAAGACGTACAATGAATATTACTCTTGCAAATATAGATAATAAGTGGAAGCCTAAGCCGATCAAGGGACTAATATGGACTGGAAGCAAATTCAGATTTGATTCTGGTATTGTTATTGGTGACACAATATATTGGAAACAACAAGGAGTATTTGTTTTTAAAGACCCTACATTATCAAGAGAAAATTCAAGTCAAACAATCTCATTATCATTATGTGATAAGTTTGGTTTATTTGATGGCAGTGTTTATGGAACGACAAGTTTAAAGACAATCATTCCTGTTGGTGTTCCAATGAAGAATGCTTTTACTTCTCTATTGGCAAGTGACAGAGGAAATGGTAAACCATTTGACCTAAAACCAATTATCTTCAATAGTGAATATACGGACGTTAATACATATTACACTATAAAGCAAGATGCCGGTACAAAAGTCAGTGAGATATTTACAAGTATGGGCGAAACAATTTCTTCCGATGTTTACTACAATGAATTTGGCAATATGGTTGTTAGTTCTAATGTTAATGAGTTTATATCATCTAATTTCCCTGTTGTATATCGTTTTGAGGAAAATGACAAAGATATTGTATCGGCAAATGTTGTTTATAATACATCACAAGTCAGAAATAAAGTTGTTGTTAAAGGTGCTATTGCCAACGGTTATCAATTTAGTGCTATTGCCGAAAATAAGAATTTGAAATCAGACTATTGTATTCAATATAATGGCGAAATACCAGAAGTTATAAATGATAGTAAGCTATATGCTGATTCATTGTGTATGTCACGGGCAATGTATGAATTGATTAATTTTAGTCGTGGCACGAAAACATTGAATTTATCTTGCACATATAATCCTATATTCGATGTAAACCAGTCTGTTATGGTCAATTATCCAAGCTTGGGTATTAACAACGAAAACTATGTCATTGACTCTATTTCAATGAATATGGATAGTGGTGCAACTACATCTTTAACAATGACAAATATTAACGAGGTGGTCTTCTAATGAACAAAAAAGAAGAAAAAGAAGAAAAAATAGATTTTAATGATGAAACAGTTATTGCATATGTAAATATGATACGTCAAATTATCCAAAGTGAAGTTTCAACATATTTAAAAAATCAGAATATTGAAACATTTGAGGATTTAAAAGTGCAAAGTGTTTCTGATGATGGATTACACGTAACATTGAAAGATACAACTACAAAAGAAGTATATGAAAATATACCTAATTATACAAATATAAAAATCAAACCGAATGATTTTGTCCGAATGTATATTAGTAATCACGGTTTAAAGAAGTATATTGGACAAACATTTGGTTCAAGAACAGAATATCTATGTCAAACAGAAAAGGACGGTGATAAATAGTGGCATTACATATAGACACAAACAATGTTACGCTGATGAGTGAATTTAAAAGTGCGATTGAAGATTATGTTCAAGAATATGTATCAGTTATTTCTTATGGTGTCCACGAAAACCAACAACTAAAAGCAGAAGCTTCAGAAAGTAGTGGGAATAGCACATTCAAAGAAACCATTGCGGTTTCTATAAATATCAACGCTCCAAATACAATGCATTGGGGCATTTTAAATGTTAAACGCATTAATGAAACAAATTCATTATCTCAAATTATTTTTTGGTGGGACAATAATGAGTTTAAATATAGAATATCATACAATTCTTTACTTGCTCGTTACGGTTATGCAACCTATCCAAATATTATTCAATATATAGATAGTAATACAATAACATTTAAAAATAATGTATTGTCATTTAATATTATAAATGATATATATTCAGATGCTGGCACACATCGAATGGGTGGCAAATTTGAAGTAGATTATCATATTTGGTAGAAAGGACGGTGATTAGATGGCTCATCTAAATTTAAAGAAAGACGCTTTTAATTTAACTCAAACAGGCTCAACAATACAGAATCTGTTAAATGTAGTTCAATCATTTGAAACAAATGAACTTGAAGAGTTAAGAGGCCTTATTAACGTAATCAAAGATATTGACACAAATGATGATAATGCAGATTTTAAGCAACAACTGATTAATGCTATTAACAATGCAGTAATGGAAAATGAAGTTGTAGATACTTTAGATAAAGATAGTACCTATCCTCCACAAGCTACAACTGTAAGAAAAGCACTGAATGGGATAACGGATAAAATTGCTCAAATTGTTAAAAATGTTCAAGATGAAACACAAGAAAGACAAAATAATGATTCATCACTGAACACCTTAATTTCGACCGAAACAAGCGAACGAAAATCTGATGTTCAATCTATTAATGAAACACTTTCTTCTAAAGCAGATAAAACAACCTTGTATGGTACAGGGATAAGCACACACACAATAACCCATAGTCTTGAAAAAGCAGATTTAATTATAAGTATTAATACATCATATGGCAATGGGTATGTGACAATAGATGGTGAAACTGTAAAAAATAAAATTCTTATGGATGGTTTAACTATTCAATCAGAATCAATTTCTGCAACATTTTCGGCGGAAAAAGGTGAAGAAGGAGAAAAATATATAAATCTTCTTTATTCAACCGAAACAGGCAAGCTTGATTTGGAAGTTACAGAACAGCCTGAACCAGGAAATTTTGCAAAGATGGATGTAACATATATGAAAGCAACAATTTCTGAAATGTATGCAAGAAGAATGTATTTTGATGGATTGAATACTTTGACATCATTGGCTACAAAAAATAAAAATTCATTTTTAGAAGCAATCAATGAATTAGTAGCCTCTGATACTTCAATTAACAATTCTATAGGCACAATAAAAAAACAATTAGAAAATACAACAACAACCGGTATATGGCACTATGGTACACTATTAACCCATACAACAAATGTAAATGATGTTGCCAATAATGACATTTCTGCAAATGTAGGCGATTTTTATTTGAATTCTAATACATTCTCAGTGTATTTCTGTGTCGGTGACAATAAAGGTAATCACAACTGGTTATATATCGGCAATTTAGCCGGCAGTTTTGATTATTCAAATTATGCAAGTATTAATTCACCTAATTTTACAGGAACACCGACAGCACCTACTCCGTCTGTATTAAATAATTCACGACAAGTTGCAACCACAGAATATGTGAGAAGTGCTATTGATAAATATGCAAGTGGAAATGGTCTCGAAATGATTGATTTAGTCGAGAGACTTAGAGATGATGTTTATGGTAAGCAAATCGTTTGGACGGCTGGTGGCAATATAATGAATTTAACATTACCTGTTCCAAAAATTGTAGATGTTAATTCTGAAAAAGTCAGTATTACGTTTGACAAGGGTATTATTCCATTTAGCAATAATGATATGGGATTATGGAATTTACCATTATCCGCTACTACAGTCGAATTTATTCCTGTTTCAAGGAACAAAACTTACATTAATTGCGAATTTAATATTGACACACAAGCTTTTACTTTAACTACATCTGATTCTGCAATTTTAGATAACGTATTTGAAAATAGGATTTGGAAGTTTACGATTTGTTATTATACAATTAGTGTCGTTTATAATGATTCTTCTGAAGAACCGCCGAGTCAATTTGTAATTAGTAATTATGATTGTGATTGGATGGGCAATAAATTTTCAATCACATCACCTTATCAAACATTGCGTAATTTATCAACAGATGACAAAACGAGTTTGATATGTGCAACAAACGAAATAAAGAAACAGGCTGTCGAAACAGAAAATAATGTAGGAGAAATTATATATGCACTACACCCTGACATAACAACTATTAAAATTAATGGCAATTCTGTTGTACAGAATTCATACTATGGGGAATTAATAACCACAGACGTGAATGAAATTTTTGTATTAGACAATCAATTTGATGATTTTTATAGTGATTATGATAAATATGATCGAGTTCATAAAGGACATTTTCTTTATACTAATGATGAAGTTGGATATAGACCAACTAAAGACATTTTAGAAAACAAAAAAGCATTTTGTCGTATTTTATCTAAGCCTTCGACAGGAGCAGATAGTATGGACGGTGAAATAGAAGTGTTATTAACATTCTAAGAGGAGGAATTTATTATGACAAACATTAACTGGAAAGTAAGAATTAAAAATCCGATGTTTTGGGTACAAATTGTAGTTGCTATTTTTGTTCCTGTACTTGGGTATATGGGAATTACGGCACAAGACCTAACTACATGGCAAGCAGTAGGCAATGTAATATTGACAGCTTTTTCTAATCCATATGTATTGCTGTTGATGGCAACGAGTGTTTATAATGCTATTATCGACCCAACTACAACAGGCATTACAGATAGTAAAATGGCACTTACATACAACACGCCTAACAGTGATAAATAAGAGAACATTCGTCCTATACGAATGTTCTTTTTTTGTGCAAAAATTAAAGAAAGGAAGATTGCTATGAATATAATTGAAGTTGCTTATAAATGGCACGGTGGCTTTACAAAGCGTTCACGCACAGATTTTATAGCGTTACATCACGCAGAAGCAGTTAAATGTACTCCACAAGATATACACAGTTGGCACGTCTCAAATGGTTGGACAGGCATCGGTTATCATTTCTTTGTAAGAAAAGACGGTACAATTTATCGTGGACGCCCTCTTGATGTGGTTGGTGCTCACGTTCAAGGTATGAACAGTTGTTCTATTGGCATTTGTGCTGAAGGTGATTATCATACAAAAGAAAAGACAATGCCACAAGCACAAAAGAAATCTATTATCGAGTTATGCCAATATCTTAAAAAGAATTATTATCCAAATGCAAAGATAGTTGGACATAGAGAAATCGGTGACAGTAATTGTCCTGGTCGATATTATCCACTTGATGAAATTAAATTTGCTGTTGCCGGAGGAATTACTGTTCAAGCAGAAAATCCTCAAAAGCTTGCTTTAGATAAGTTGGTAATGAAGGGTATTATTACAGATGCATCTCAATGGGTACTTACTGATTTCTTGACAAATGAAAAGGCAGTTAGAGTTCTCGACCTGCTTTCAGGCGGTACTTGGACAAGCGAGAAAACAAATTCAAGTATTCATTGGGCTCAGCCAAATGTCATCTCTTTAGCATCTAAGGATGGTGGTTCTTCGGACGGAACAAAAGTCATTGAAGATATTGACGGAATGGTTAATAAACTAAATGTCTGGATTTCTAAGGCTACACTATTGGCTTTGGTTGATAAGCTCACAGGCGGCACAAAAGAAAAATACAAGAATAGAAAAACAGACCATTGGGGCAGAAATTGTCTTGATAGCCTTTGTGATAAAGGCATAATTACAGATGTTAAGTATTGGGACTCCGATTTCGAAGCTACAGTAGAAAACGGAGTTTTTTTAGTGCTTTGTTGTAATGCATTTGGTCTTTGAAGGAGGTTTTAATGTACACGATTACTCTGTTAAACGATAGAAGATTATATGGAGCTCACAAAGAAGCGATTATGCAATATGACAATATGGTCGGTAAAATTCAATTTTTAATTCCACAAACATATGACGGAAATGATATGAGAAATTTTACGACTGTATCATTGGAATATATCTCCCCTATTTCTCATTTGTATAAGCAAGAATTTTTAACTTTATCTGAGGAATTGGTAGAATATGCTGATGAACAATATTTAGAATATTTGCTTCCTATTGGCTCAAAAATGACTGCTGAAAATGGGGATATTGAATTACAACTATCGTTTTACCAAGTTTATATGGACGAAGATGGTGTAGTTCAAGACCCCGTTCTGAAAACACAATCTTGTAAGGTAAAAATTATTCCTACAAAGAACTGGGCTCAATTTGTACCGTCAGAATCTATGGCGGCACTTGACCAACGTATTGCTCAGTTGATTGCTTTGGAAGAAGAAATTACCGAATTACAAGGACAGATTATTGAACATCATGACAATTTTATAAATGATGATGTTATTTCTGATAAGACAACATATTCGTCAAAGAAGATTGAAGAATTTATAGATAAGAATGAACTTGATGAAACCGTTGAAAATATAACAAATACTGAAAAACAAACAATCTCTGATGAAGAGATAGAAAATCTATTTAAATAATTTAGGATAAATCGCATTATGCCGGCTAACAATGCGTTTTATTAATGAAGGCGAGAACACTCGCCACTTCAGTGGTGAGATGAATCGCCGCTAAAGAGAGAATATACACATGAGGTGATAATTATGGAAGTTACTCATGGCAGAGGATATGTATATTCAATTCAATATCACATTGTTTGGTGTGTGAAATATAGACATAAAATCTTATATTCTAAAATTGAGAAAAGATTAATGGAAATTCTAAATATGGTTGCGACTTATGAATGTTTTCAGGTATTGGTGTGTAATACAGACAAAGACCACGTTCATTTGTTAATCAATTGTTCACCACAACATTATATTCCCAACATAGTCCAAAAAATGAAAGGAATGTCTTCTCGGATACTTATGCGAGAATTTGGAGAAACATTAAAGAAGACACTATGGGGTGGGCACTTATGGAATCCTTCATATTTTGTGGCAACAGTATCAGAAAATACAGAAGAACAAATTAGAAGGTATATTCAAAATCAGAAAAGAAAGTGAGGTGAAGTCGGTGGAAAAAGCTTATAAGTATAGAATTTATCCAAATAAACAACAAGAAGAATTAATTCAAAAGACATTTGGATGTTGTAGATTTGTATATAATACATATTTAGCAAAACGAATTAAGTTATATGAAGAATCGAAAAAATCTTTATCATATGTGCAGTGTGCAAATGATATGAAAAAACTTAAATCTGAATTGGAATGGTTAAAAGAAGTTGATTCCACTGCTCTCCAATCTTCACTTAAAGATTTAGATGCAGCTTATCAGAAATTCTTTAAAGAACATTCCGGTTATCCCAAATTCAAAAGCAAGAAAACACATAAATTTTCTTATAAATCAAAATGCACTAACGGAAATATCCAATATTGTGATAAACATATTAAGTTGCCTAAGCTTGGGATGATTAAAACAAAAAATAAGTTAGTTCCACAAGGAAGAATACTTAATGCAACTGTTTCACAAGAATCGAGTGGTAAATATTATGTGTCACTTTGTTGTACAGATGTTGATATTAAACCATTAAAGCAAACAGGAAATTCTGTAGGTTTAGATTTAGGTATTAAAGAATTTTGTATTACATCTGATGGTGAAATGATAGAAAATCATAAATATCTTAAAAAATCATTAGCTAAACTTGCAAAAGTGCAAAGAGAACTGTCTCGAAAGTCAAAAGGTGGTTCAAATCGTAATAAAGCAAGGATAAAAGTTGCAAGACTTCAAGAACATATTACAAATCAAAGAAAAGATTTTTTACAGAAATTATCTACTGATATTATTAGAAATAATGATGTAATCTGCTTGGAGGATTTACAAGTGTCAAACATGATGAAGAATCATAAACTTGCAAGGTCTATTTCGGACGTTAGTTGGTCAGAATTTGTAAGGCAATTAGAATATAAAGCTAATTGGTATGGACGAGAGATTATTAAAGTAGATAAATTCTATGCAAGTTCTCAAACTTGTAACGTTTGTGGATATGTTAATAAAGAAACAAAGGATTTAAGTGTTAGAGAATGGGACTGTCCTTGTTGCAATTCTCATCACGATAGAGATATAAATGCTGCAATTAATATCTTAAATGAAGGATTAAGATTATTGAAAGTAGCTTAGTAATTATACATATGAACGGTTGGAACAATCGGGATAGCTTGGTAAATATTCTAACGTTGGTTGGAAATTCCCAAGAATCTCGTGGCTTTAACCATGAGAGGTTCAATATATACATAACTTATACACTTTCATTAAATTCAAGGAGGAAATTAGAATGGCAAACGAAACACAAAAGTTTTTAAGTTACGAAGGTCTTGGTACATATGACAGTAAAATCAAAGCTTATATTGTAGATAAGGCTGACGCTGCCAAGACATCTGCTATCGCAGCAGACGCGGTTGTAGTTACTACAGATGTAACAACAGAAGGATATGCAAAGTCTTATACCTTCACTCAGAATGGTGCAACTATTGCTACGGTTGATATTCCAAAGGATATGGTCGTATCAAGTGGTAAAGTGGTTGTCAACCCTGAAGGGCAGGATGAAGGCACATACCTTGAATTGACACTATCTAATGCAACAAGTGACAAAGTTTATATTAATGTTGGTAAGCTTGTAGACATGTACACTGCAAAAGCCAATGCAACTCAGGTTCAGATTGCTATTGATTCTGCAACAAGAGAAGTTAGTGCCACAATTGTTGCTGGTGGTGTAGGTTCAACAGAACTTGCTGACGGTGCTGTTATTACTGCTAAGATTGGCGATGCTCAAGTTACAAAAGCAAAATTAGGCACTGATGTACAAGCTTCTATTGATAAAGCCGATTCTGCAATTCAGTCGGTTGCTACCGGTAAAACAGACGGTACAGTCGCTGTCGATGGCACAGATGTTTTAGTTGCAGGTTTAAAGTCTGCCGCATATGCTGAGACAACGGCTTTTGATGCGGCTGGTGTTGCAGATACAAAAGTAAAAGAACTTGCTGATGGTGCAGTAAAAACAAATACAAGTGATATTTCAACACTAAAAACAAAAGTGGCTGATCTTGAATCTGTTGCTATTGAGGCAATCTCAACAGATGAAATAAATGCTCTATTTACAAAAGTGACTGAATAATTTATTCTCTGATTAATTCAAAGTAATACATATTTCTAAGGGACGGGTGACGACTCTTCCCTTTTTGTATTGCTTGATACTATATGTTTTTGCAAAAATATATAACTCGTTTTGGAGGAAAGAAAATGGAAGAAAAGAAATTTTTAGATTTAAATGGTTTAAAAATAGTTGTAAATAACATCGAGAACAAGATAGATGGAAATAAAGGCGAAATATCTTTTACCGATGATACTACTTATGAACCGTTAGAAGAAACGGAGGCAAGTTCGTAATGGCTATGTCTCTTAAGGAAAGCTTAGAAAGCTTAAAAAATCAAACATCTGCATACACTCCGGCGGTAATGATGCTTGAACCAAATACTGAACCAGAGATAACAGTTGATATGGACAATAGAACGATTACTGTTCCGTCTGAATTGCAGACAATAGGTGTAGCCACTGAAAATAATGCCGAAACAGTTTACATTCGTGTTCCGTCTATTACATTTGACGGAATTGATTTAACTGATAAAACTGCCTATATCTATTTTGTAAACGCAGGCAAAGAAGTGAATATTTACAAAGTCACTGATGTTACTGTTGAAGATAATTCGATTAAGCTTGGCTGGACAATTACGAATGATGTCACTCGTTATGCAGGAACAGTGTCGTTTTCAATTGCATTTGAGTTAGATAATTCATACAAATTGACAACTACTCCTGCTACTTTAACGGTTCTTAAAGGATTGGACATTGACCAAACAATTTCAAAGCAAGACACTGCTATTGTATCAGCTCTATATGACAAGGTTAATGCTCTTAATACAAAGGTAGACAATGCCGTAAATTCAATGGATAATTCAGTTGCAACAATCAACACATTGCAGAGTGCTATACAATCGTTGCAGTCGGAATTAAACTACATAAAAGAACACGTTGTTTACGTGATAGATGATATTGAAAATTAGAAAGGAGGAACTTAATGGCTAAAGCAAAATATTTTACACAAAATAAGGAAAAAATATATCCTATATCACACACCAAAGCAGTATATGATGGCAATGGTAAAGTCTTAGAGGATAGATTGACTGAAGATGAAACTGCAATTTCAAGCCTACAAACGGACGTAAAAGGCAAAGCCGACAAGACTGATGTAGACAATAAGCTAAACTCAAATAGTGCTATTTCTGACACTACTGTGGCTTTCACAGAGGCTTCAGCAAGGGAAAATATCGTTTCAAATGAAAAGAGTTCTACTCTGTTTGGTAAAGTTCAAAAATGGTTCTCTGATTTAAAAAAAGTTGCTTTTACAGGTAGTTATAACGATTTGATTGATACTCCGTCAAATGCTACTACTACCATTAATGGTTTAATGTCTTCATCTGATAAGACTAAATTAAACGGTATTGCAAGTCATGCTAATAACTATACTCATCCTAGCACACATGCTGCATCTATGATTACTCAAGATAGTACTCATAGATTTGTGAGTGATACTGAAAAGACTACATGGAATAACAAAATTAGCCCTGATACAGATGCTGATGGACATGGATATTTATGGTCTGATATTGCAACTAATTTTATAGATCTTGATAATACTTTATCGTCACATGGGTTTGCAGGAGCATCAGAAGTAATGATGTTTTTAGCATATTTGACTTGGAATTACGGTACATGTAGTACATCGGCTGCAACTTCTGCTAAAACAGTTACATTATCCCATTTTTCAGATAATTCTGGTGCAGGTTTATGGAATGGAAATAGAGTATTTATTAAATTTACATATGCTAATACAGCTTCATCTCCTACATTAAATATAAATGGTTTAGGAGCTAAAACTATTAAATGGGGTAATACTACTAGTAGAACTAATAACTATATGTGGCAAGCTGGTGAAGTTGTAGAATTTGTATATGATGGTACTTATTGGGTAGCAATATCTTCAACATCTGCTACTCAAGGTTATTTTACCGATAATGTAACTATTAAGAATAATATTAATTATGGTACAAAACTAAATTTTGGTGATGGCGATTATGTTCATATAGCTGAGGTATATGATGATGCAATGGAACTTAAAGGTTCTAATATACATTTAGGTATTGAGACATCTAAAGCAGTATGGCTTCAATCATCTAATAGTTCAACTACTAAATACAAAGTAGTAGGTACTTCAACTGGTTATAATACAAAAATACATGTAGCAACGTCTCAACCGTCAACAATGTCGGTTGGGGATATTTGGTTTAAAATTCCATCTTAATAAATATAAAGGAGGGATAATAAATGCCATGGAATAGTTCAGGATATCGTGCAAGTCAATATGCTGGTGGTAATGGGACAGAAAGCAATCCATATCAAATTGCAACTGCTGCACAATTAGGATTGATGTCATACAACATGAATACTACAACTAATTATTCAAAAGGGAAATATTTTGAATTAACTAGTGACATATCTCTTTCTGGAAATACAATTGCATCAATGGGATCTAGAAGTTCAAGCTATGCATTTCAGGGTACATTTAATGGAAATAATCATACTATAAGTAATATAACTATATACGTGAATAACTATGATACTGATAGTGCATTAGGATTTTTTGGATATGCTAAAAATTGTATTATTAAAAATATTAGATTTGATAAAATGGTCATTAGAAATGATGAAAATTCTGAATGTCTTGCTAGGTATATAGGATTTTTAATTGGTCATTGTGGGTTAAGTAAAAGAAATAATAATATTATTTCTAATATATGTATTAAAAATTCAAATATAGCTAGTCATTACAAAGTTCAGTATATGGGAACAATTGTAGGGTATTGTGAAAATACAATATCAATAACCAGTGGTAACCATTTAGATTTAGATAATATAGATATAATTAATTCTTATGCTGACGTGTATGATGATGCTACTTTTGATGAATATTGGGTTGGAGGATTAATAGGTACTGGATCAAATGGTTTATATTACCATATTAATAATTGCAATATAAATTTTGATTATTATGATAATAGTAAACAGAATGACAAATATTATGGAGGTATAACAGGAAAAGCATCAATAGGTATTTATTCATCAAGCTATGATTTAACTAATGTAACAATAAAAACCAAAGTCACGGAAAATGATAATATGACTGGTAAATTACATGTGGGTGGTTTAGCTGGAGTGTTAGGAAAAACAACTAGTAGTTCTGTATTTAATATTAATAATGTGACTGTTTCAATATATAGAGTTAGTTTTGCGTCATCAGCTTCAACAGGATATAATGGTTCATTAATAGGTGGTAATTTATGTACATGCAATGTTACTATTACTGATAATTCATTATATTTCAATGACGATAATTCAAATATATCGAAGTATTCTAATGGAATAAAAACTACATTACCCACATATAATTATTCATTTAGAGCTAATAAAGGTTCTGGATATTACAACACTAATAAATCTATGGCTAAATTATATACATCAATAGCTCATGATTGTGGGACAGATTGGTCTGTTTTAAATTCACTTCCTGTAGTATTAACAACTTATATGAAATCTGCATATTCATCATTAAAAAATGTTAAAAGTATACAATTAATTGATAATGATAATCTATTCTCATTTGAATCAACTGATGTTACAACTAAAACTATATATACAACAGAATCAACATACACTATACCAACACCAGATAGTTATACTTATCTTGGAATTACAGCAAAAGTTACAGATACAACTGGAACAGTTTTATATTCGAGTGTAAATTCTGGAAGTACAATATCTGTTCCTAAAGATCTTATAATAACTATTAATTCTGTTGATAAAACTAAGATTATATTTTATAAAAAAGATAGCAGTACTATAATTGATGTTAGTGATATTGTATATAAAAGTAATTCGTCTACAGTTAAAAATATGACTGATTATAAATATAAAAAAGATAGTAGTACTATAGTATAAATATATACTGTGGTATTAACAAATAAATATAATTTTATAAAGGAGGATATATCATGTTAATTATAAATAATACTCAAATTCAAGAAGAAGGCGAGATATATGAAAGATCATATATAACACGTGGTGTAAAAAGAAATTGTATTGAGATAACAATAGGCAAACAAGATAATGTTACATATGATACTCTTATAAATACATTTTCTGATGGTGTAAGTATTATAAGACGTCTTAAAGAAAAAAGAATCGAAAAACAACTTGTATCTGAAGCTACTGAAACAGAAGAAGCAGTGTATCAAGAAGTTGAAGTTGAATATGATCAAGATTATCCATTAACAGATTTTGTTGTAGCAGGTGATATTATTGACAAACGTGATGGTACATTTGTTGTATATATGGGAGTTAAAACAAAATCTGAAATACTTGAGGAACAAAACGCTGAGCTTATGTTAACGCTTGTCGGAGGTGAAGAATAATGTATTACAATATGATACGAAAATATTATCTTGAAGGCTATGGTTATCCAAAGAAGTATTACACCGATGTTGATTTAGATAAGTTTGTAGTAAAAGGTATGATAACTCAACAACAGTCTAATGAGTTAAAAGCAGAAAAAGGAAGTGATGAATAATGGCTGAGACTGTTAAAAAGACAGTAGAGTTCCAAATAGAGGATATGAATACTGTGATAAATTGTTTGAATGATATTAGTGTTCGTGGGATAGATTGTATTAAATTTGCAAATGTCCTACATATTTTACAAAGCAAAGGTACTATTAAGTAAGACACCAAGGAGGGCTAATGGAAGTAATATCAGAATTACAAAATATAGATTTGACTTCGTGGATTATTGTTGGTTTTATGATAATGGCAATCATTGTAACATTCTATGAGGTCATATGTAAAGTATGTGCCATTTTCAATAAGCCAATAGGAGCAATGAAACAACGAAAGGCTGACCATGCATTGCTAGTTGAGACGGTTCAGGATTTAAAGCAATTACACGAAAAGCACGAAGAAGATACTCAGCAGTCAATTAAGCATGATAAGATTATTAAAGAAGAACTTTCGATGCTTACCAATACTGTCAATAGTATTGCTACCAATCTTGAGGATATGGAACGAAAAAATAATGAAACTAAGGTTAAAGAATTGAAAGATACTCTTATCAATTATTATAATAAGTATCGTGTGGTTGGTGAATGGTCTGAGTTGGAAAAAGAAGCTTTTTGGGAATTGTTTGAGGACTACTCCGCAAGAGGCGGCAATAGTTATATACATTCAATTGTTGAGCCTGTTATGAGAGAATTAAAGGTAGTTGATTAAAAACCAATAATCGAATATAGCACAAACAACACTTGAGGTTGTTTTGAACGTGGAAGCAAGATGTCGGTTCGCTTTCGGTGTCTTGTGGAGTTCTATGGAGGGTTGTGTGATAACCACATAGCGAATAGGCTTAGGCTGAAAGAAAACACATTACAATTTTAGGGTAGAGGAATTAAGTTTCCCCTACCCTATTTTTTACGCCTTTCAAGAATAATTTATAGAAATATAGATTTATTTTCCTTTTACTTTTTAGATTATAATAACACCAATTTTGATACCAATTTGATACCAATTAATTGATAAAAGTTGATACATTTTGATACTTTTAAGCCTTTTAGAATTATTTTCCAATCTTTGAGCCCTTAAAAAATGGCTTAAAATAAGGGTTTCTGAGGATTTTAAATTATTTTTGATATTATATCACTTTTTTTCTCAGTTGTCCACAGGAAGCTGATATATCTGAGCCGAGTTCACGTCTTACTGTCGCATTTATGCCAAGATGTGTCAATTTTTCTTGGAACGCTCTTATATCGTCATTACTTCCTTTTTCAAAATTTCTTTCTTCAACTTTATTTACAGGTATAAGATTTATATGCCCGTGCAGGTCACGGACAAGATTTGCCAGTTCCTCTGCATTTGCCATACTGTCATTTACACCGTGAATAAGAGAATATTCAAAACTGATACGTCTGTTTGTCGTCTTTACATATTCTCTGCAAGCCGTCAATAATTCTTCAATGTTGTATTTATGATTTACAGGCATTATACTGTCACGAATTTCATTGTTAGGTGCGTGCAGAGATATTGTCAGCGTTATAGGAAGTTTTTCCTTTGCCAACGCGTATATTCCCGGCACAACACCGCAGGTTGACAGCGAAATATGTCTGTATCCTATGTTAAGTCCTTTTTCATGGTTTACATTGTGCAAAAACTTTATGACGTTATCGAAATTGTCAAGCGGCTCGCCTATACCCATCATAACAATATTGCTTATACGCTCGCCGACGTCTTTTTGTGCAAAAATAACTTGATTAAGTATTTCACCCGGCGTTAAACTTCTGTAAAGTCCGCCTATCGTTGACGCACAAAAACGACAACCCATTCTGCAGCCGACTTGACTTGATATACAAATCGTAAGTCCGTGATGATAACGCATAACAACGCTTTCTATACAATTTCCGTCCGGAAGTTCAAAGAGATATTTTACAGTACCGTCTATTTTCGATACATATTTTTCTCTTATTTTAAGCGTTGAAACATACGTTTCTTTTTCAAGTTTTTCCCTTGTTGCCTTTGACAGGTTCGTCATTTCATCATAGCTTTCCACGCCTTTATGAAGCCATGAAAAAATCTGCTCGGCTCTGAATTTCTTCTCGCCGACGGATGTAAGATATTCAATTAATTCATCATATTCAAAATCTTTTAAATCAATCATTTACTTAATCCTTTTCATCTTACAGATATAAAATCCGTCTGTGTTATCTATATGCGGATAAAATGTCTTTTCAAATACTTTTTCAAAATTTTCGTTATCCGCCGTAAAGCTGTCTGTAACAGTCTCATTTTCTTCTTTTTCAATCGTACACGTTGAATAAACAATCTCACCGGTTATTTTAAGATATTTTGACGCATTGTCAAGTATCTGTCTTTGAATTTTCGGTAAATCGTTATCCTCTGCCCTGTTCCACTTTATTTCGGGCTTTCGTCCGATTATTCCCAAACCCGAACACGGAACATCACAAAGTATTTTATCTGCAGTATTTATCATACTTTCGTCTATTTTACAGCCGTCCGAAAGTTTAGGTTCGATTATCGTTATTCCGAGCCTTTTGGCATTCTTTTTTATAAGCTCTATTTTATGTTCGTGTACGTCAAAGGCGTATATTTTGCCTTTGTTGTTCATCAATTCCGCAATATGCGTTGTCTTTCCGCCCGGTGCGGCACACATATCAATCACTGTGTCACCCTCACACGGTGCAAGCACTTTTGCTGTCTGCATTGCTGCTGAATCCTGTATTGTGTAATATCCGTCATTATATAAGCTGTCCGCCGAAATGTCAAATCCGTCCGACACTATATAACCGTCATAAACTTCGGCATTTATTCCGTTGTCGTTAAACTTCTTGCAAAGTTCATCTGCCGTTATCTTTAATCTGTTCGGTCGAATATTAAGTCTTTTTTCCATGCCGAAACTTTCAATCAATTTTTCGGTAAAATCATATCCGAATTCATCAATCCACTTTTCACAAAGCCACATCGGGAACGAATATTTGACAGACAAATATTCTATTTTATCGGACGGATATTCGATTTCTGTTTTCGACACATTTCTCAAAAGTCCGTTTACAAATCCTGCCGATGCACCGTGACCGTATCTTCTTGCAAGCTTTACGCTCTCATTCACTGCGGCGCTTGTCGGCACTTTATCCATAAACATTATCTGATATATTCCCATTCTCAAAATTATAAGAATGTACTTCGATATTTTTTTCAATTTTATCTTTGAAAACTTTCCTATAACATAATCAAGAGTCAATTTTCTGTCTGTGACGCCGTAAACAAGATTGGAAATAAACGCCTTATCCTGTTTTGGCATATCCGTTTTCAAAGCTTTTTTCAATGCCATATTTGAATATGCTCCGTTAAATTCAACGTCGTATATTACTTTCATTGCAATTTCTCTTGCGTTACTCATTAATCTCTCCTACGATTTGCCAATAAAACAAGTCTTAAAAATTGAAGTGCCGTTGACGCAACCGCCGCAACATATGTCATAGCCGCCGCCGTAAGTGTTTTCCTTGCACCTGTAAGCTCATCACCCTCAAGTAAGTACATACTTTCAAGAGTTTTCATTGCACGTCTTGACGCATTGATTTCAGTCGGCAATGTTACAAGCTGAAATACAAGCACCGCACCGAAAAGTATCGCACCGACCATTGCCAATCTGCCAAGTCCGAGTATAAGTCCGATTATGAAAATCGGCATTGAAAGTGTGTTGCAGACATTTACTATCGGCACAATTCCGTTACGAATTTTTATTGGAACGTATCCTACTTGATGCTGAACCGCGTGACCGCACTCATGTGCCGCAACACCTATTGCGGCTACCGATGTAGAATTATATGTTGAATCCGACAGTCTTATGACGTTTTCATTCGGGCTGTAGTGGTCTGTAAGGTCGCCCGAAACGTGTTCAACTCTTATATTCTGAAGTCCGTTTGCATCAAGAATTTGTCTTGCCGCACTCGCCGCAGTAATTCCTCTTGAACTTCTTACATTATTGTATTTACTGAAAGTCGATTTAACTCCCATTGACGCAAACAATGTAAGTAAAAATGCAATTATTACAAGTACATACGTTGGGTCAAAATAATAGCTGAACATAATTACTCCTTTCCGAGTACAACTCCTAATTCAATTTCATGTCCTCTTGCATAATCTTCAACATTCATTTTTTTACTGTTTGGAAACTGTGCCGTTACAATGTACAATGTTCCCTCACCGCAAGAAATTTTAAGTCCTTTTCCCTTTTCAAGTGCAAGTATTTCTCCCGCCTCTTTATCCGAATTTTCATCACAAACTCTTGCGGAAACAATTTTTAAAATTCCGTCTTTATATTTTGTGCAAGCAAGCGGCCACGAATTCATGCCACATATTAGTTTTGAAATTTCACGAGCCGATTTGCTCCAATCTATAACTCCCGTTTCTCTTGAAATCATAGGCGCATATGTATGCTCCTCATCATTTTGCGGAGTAGGTGTTATACTGCCTTTTTCAAGTCCGTCTATTGTTTTTAAAAGCAAGTCGCCGCCTATTACGGCTAAACGGTCGAAAAGTTCCTCTGCTGTTTCATATTCACCGATTTCGGTTTCCGCTTTTAAAAGCATATCGCCGGTGTCAAGTCCGCTGTCCATTTTCATCGTCGTAACGCCGGTAACCTTTTCGCCGTTTATAATCGCCCACTGAATAGGTCCCGCACCTCTGTACTTCGGCAAAAGTGACGCGTGTACATTAACACAGCCGTATTTTGGATAATCTATTATATAATCAGGCAAAATTTTGCCGTATGCGACAACGACAATAAGCTCCGGTTTCAGTTTGTCAAGAACAGGCTGAAGTTCACCGTTTCTCAGTTTTTCGGGCTGATATATATTTTCTATACCTGCCTCAAGTGCCGCCGCCTTAACATCAGTCGGTACAAGTTTATGTCCTCTGCCTTTCGGTCTGTCCGGCTGAGATACAACACCCACAACATCAAGACCTGCGTCTGTCATAGCTTTAAGGCTCGCCGCCGCAAAATCGGGTGTACCCATAAATAAAATTCTCATTCAACCATCTCCGTTAGTCAATAAATCTAATTACTCTGTCCAAGAACAATTTACCGTCAAGATGTTCAATTTCGTGACAAAAAGCTCTTGCCAAGAGTTCCTTACCTGTGATTTTAAACCACTTGCCGTCCCTGTCCTGTGCTTTTACGGTTACGACATTCGGTCTTGTAACCTCGCCGAACACTCCGGGTACGCTAAGACAGCCTTCGCTGCCGGTCTGTTCTCCGCTTTCTTCTACTATTTCAGGGTTTATAAGTTCAATTTTACCGTCACCGACATCTATGACAACCGCACGTTTCAGTATTCCCACTTGCGGAGCTGCAAGTCCGACACCATCACGGCTTTGCATTGTTTCATACATATCGTCAAGAAGTATATGAAGTTTTTCGTCAAACTTCACTACAGCTTTGCATTTCTTATAAAGGATTTCATCGCCTTTTTCCCTTATTTCTCTGATTGCCATTATGTTTCCCCTCTCTAATTTATCATACCGGGTGATTTGTCTATTATTATCGCCACATCCGAAAATTCCTTGTTTTTTCTGCATGTCATTTCAGCTTGTGAAAGTATCTCACCCAAGTTATCGTCATCTTCACATTTAAAAATAATCTGCCATCTGTATTTGTTTTTTATTTTTGAAATATATGACGGCACGGGTCCTAAAACCTGTATTTTCTGTGATACATTCTGTGTTTTTTCGGCAGTGTTTAAAAAATATTTTGCCGTTTTCGCAACAGTATTTTCAACATTGCCTTGAAAATGCACACTCACTATTTTACAAAACGGCGGATACCACATAAGCTTTCGTTTTGCAATTTCCTTATCATAAAAAGTTCTGTAATTGTGACTTTTTACAAGGCTCACCGCCTCATGTTCGGGCGTATACGTCTGAATAACGGCTCTGCCCTCTTTACTTCCTCTGCCGGCACGTCCCGAAACCTGTTCAAGCATTGCAAAAGTTCTCTCACCGCTTCGGTAATCGTTAATATTGAGCATTGTATCTGCCGTTATAACTCCGACAAGCGTTACATTTTCAAAATCAAGTCCTTTTGCCACCATTTGCGTACCGATAAGAATATCGATTTTATCTTTTTCAAACTTCTGTAAAATCTTCTCGTGCGACTGCTTTTTACCCGTTGTATCCATATCCATTCTGATAGTTGTCGCATTTGGGAACAGGCGGTTTAATTCGTCCTCCACCTTTTGCGTACCGCCGCCGAAATAACGTATATAATTACTTCCGCATTTCGGACAAATCTTATAATTCGGTCGTTCATATCCGCAGTAGTGGCACTTTAATTTATCCTCAAATTTATGATATGTAAGCGATATGTTGCAATTCGGACAATGCGGTACATATCCGCAACTGCGACACGAAACAAATGTAGAAAATCCACGCCTGTTAAGAAACAAAATTGTCTGTTCACCGCGTTTTAAATTTTCTTCGATTTCGTTATACAATTTACCCGAAAGCATACTTTTATTGCCCTTTTCCAACTCGCTGCGCATATCAATAACCGATATTTCGGGCATTTTATTTTTATTGTATCTTGTATTCATTTCAAGCAACTTATATTCGCCTGTCTGTGCTTTGTAATAGCTTTCAACAGACGGCGTTGCCGACGCCAAGACAACCGCCGCACCAAACTGACTTGCTCTGAATATTGCCGTTTCGCGTGCGTGGTATCTCGGTGACATATCCGACTTATAAGTATCGGAATGTTCCTCGTCCATTATTATAACTCCGATATTTTTAAGCGGTGTAAAAATCGCACTTCTTGCACCGATTACAATATCAGCCTCACCGTCACGAATTTTCTTCCATTGGTCATATCTTTCACCGGCGGACAAACCGCTGTGAAAAATAGCAACTCTGCCGCCGAATCGCGACATAAATCTTGAAACCATCTGCGGTGTAAGCGATATTTCGGGTACAAGCATAATCGCACTTTTACCCATATTTATCACATTTTCAATCGTCTGCATAAAAACTTCGGTTTTACCGCTGCCTGTCACACCGTGCAGAAGATATATCCCTCCGTCACCCGATTTTACGGAATTTGTGATTTCATCTATCGCGTATTCCTGTTCCGGTGTCGGAACCATCTTTTCTGTTTTCTCAAAAACTCTGTTCCAATACGGATCACGTTCAACCGTCATATCAAACACATTGACAAGATTTTTCTTTTCAAGTGCTTTTACGGTACTGTGTGAGCCGTTTGTGAATTTCTGCAAATCGGCAAGAGAAACATACTCGTTTTCGCTTAGCACTTCAAGCATTTTTGCTTGAACAGGTGCTTTTCTGCGTAAAATTTCGGCACTTTCAAGTGCTGTTTCTTTGTCACATATAAGCTTTACACATTTAATTTTTTTATCCTTAATATCAACCGATTGTCTGTATTCCTTTTTTAAAGTACCCTCTTTAATCATTGCACGGACTTGATTTTGTATATCAACTCCGCACATTTCTTTAAGTCCTTTAAATTCCATACTGCCGCCGTTATCGGTAAGTATTTCCGTAATACGTCGGCGTATCTCCGACTTTTCCTCACTTTTATTTTCAAGAATAATCCATTCTTTCGTTTTAAGTGCCGTACCTGAAGGAACAATCGTATGAATTATATCAAGGTATGGCGCAAGATATTTTTTATGCATCCACTCGATAAGTTCAAGCATATCTTCGTCAAAGCCTATCGAATCATTTGCCGTTCTTATTATGGATTTAAGATGTTTACTGTCACTTGTATCCGCAGTGCCGACACAAAATCCCTCAATTTCTCTGTTACCGGAAGAAAACGGAACAAGCACTCTGCTGCCTATTTTAATTTTGCCTTCAAGTTCTTTCGGGACAAGATAATCAAAAGGTTTGTCAACTTGCTTTGACTTATTATCCACAATAATTTTTGCTATCATTATTATTCGTTATCTTCTGTATCGTCTTCTGCAGCTTCGATTTCTTCCGGCTGTACGTCATCATTACTGTTTAGAGAAAGAATAGCCGCAGCCTTTTCGTCCTCCCAAGCCTTTGCACGCTTGATAGCCTCTGAACGAACATATCCTACTTTTCCCTCTACGATTTCCTCTGCCGCAACTGATACAGGTTTTTCATCGCCGTATGCGTCCATATCGTGCATACGTTCTTCACCAATCATTCTTGCACGCTTTGCCGCCATTGTAACAAGTGTATAACGGCTGTCCACACACTTTGAAAGTTCCGAAATTCCAGGTTTAATCATCATAATAATATTCCTCCAGTAATCAATAATTTTCAGCTAATAATTTATCAACAAGGTTACGCTTTTGAACCTTATCACGCATTGTTTCTTCGACTTCACGAACACACTCGCCAAGTTCGTCGTTTACGAATATACAGTCATACTTCGTCGACTGAGATAATTCCCATTTTGCCGCCTCAAGTCGTTCTTCTATTTGTTCTGCCGTTTCACGGCCTCTGTCCTCAAGTCGCTGTTTTAAAACTTTCATTGACGGCGGTGCTATAAACATAAGTACTGCCTCTTCAAAAAGTTTCTTAACTTTAAGTGCGCCTTGCGGCTCGATTTCAAGCAAAACGTTTTTACCGCCCTCAAGCATATCTTCAACAGTCTTTTTCGGAGTACCGTAATAATTGCCGCTGTACATAGCATATTCAAGCATTTCTCCGTTGTCTATCATCTTCTTAAAGTTTTCCACCGTTGTATAATTATATGTCACGCCGTCGGTTTCACCTTTGCGTTTTTCTCTCGTTGTTGACGATACGGACAAAAATACGTCGTTATTTTCATTTGCAAGAAGTTCATTACAAATCGTTCCTTTGCCCGTTCCCGACGGTCCGGACATTACAAAAAGTACACCTCTACTCATCGCCTTTAACGCTCTCCTCTCCTGTATCACCGCTAAGTCTGCCTGATACCGTTTCCGTCTGCAAAGCCGACAGAACAATATGGTCGGAATCGGTTACTATAACGGCTCTTGTTCTTCTGCCGTATGTTGCGTTTATAAGATTACCCTTATCCTCCGCCTCACGAATTATACGTTTAATCGGTGCGGACTCTGGACTTACAACTGCCACAACACGTTCGGCATTAACCATATTTCCAAAGCCTATATTTATAAGTTTCATTATATCACCTGTTATTCAATATTTTGAATTTGCTCTCTTAATTTTTCAATTTCACCCTTTAGCGTTACAACGGTTTTGGCGATTTCAATATCACTTGCCTTTGAACCGATTGTATTTACTTCACGGTTAATTTCCTGAATTAAGAAATCAAGCTTTCTGCCTGCCGGCGAACCGCTGTTTATTATAGTGTCAAATTCTTCAAAGTGACTGCCAAGTCTTACCGTTTCCTCATTTACTGCCACTTTATCGGCATAAATTGCAACTTCGGTAAGTATTCTTGCTTCGTCTATTTCTTTACCGTCAAGAACTTCTTTAATCTTGTCATAAAGTTTGTCACTGTATTCCTTAACAGTCTGCGGTGAACGCTCGTCTACTTCCTTGACAAGTGTACGCATATAGTCAATTCTCTCGCACAAGTCCTTTTGTATTCTCTCGCCCTCACGCTCACGCATTGCGATAAAATCGCTAAGTGCGCCGTCAAGAACGGTTTTAACAGTATTCCACAGAGCCTCCTCATCTTCTTCAACTCTTTCGGTTGAGAAAATGTCCGGATTGGACGCAACGTTTGATACGGTTATATCGTCCTTTAATCCGAATTCATCTCTAAGCTGGTATAAAACATCTATGTAATTTTTTGCGATTTCTTTATTTAATGTAATCTGCTTGTCGGCAGTTTCGTAGTTTTCTACATTAAGGTATATATCAACCTTACCGCGAGTTATACTTGACGATACATACTTTCTGATTTTATCTTCCAAAAAGCCAAGATGTCTTTGCACTTTTATATTGTAATCCGAATATCTGTGATTTACCGATTTTATCTCCACAAGTATCTTTTTTCCTTCTGTTACGGCCTCTCGTCTGCCGTATCCGGTCATACTTTTCAGCATAGCACGTTCTCCCGTCTAATATATTATATAGGCATATTAACCCATTATTTTTTTATTATACCACAAGTTCTTGTATTTGAACAGTCTTATTTTAAATTTTTTTGAAAAATTCATTACAAAAATAACAGAAATGTATCCGTCAAGTTTGTTATTTCGACAAAAAAACAGACGAACTGTAAATTCAGCTCGTCTGTTTACCGACTTAATTATTTTTTGTTTTTATCGCACTTACAAATAAATCAGTTATATCAGCCGCACCTGTCGGAATTTCAGGTGTCACTATTGTATCGTCCTTTTCCGCATTTGACGATACTGTCATTTTAAGTGACACATCATCAGCATATCCGACTTCTATATTTGCGTCACTTGTTGATTTTGTTGCATCCGTTTTGCTGTTTGCGGAAATGTTGAACTTAAAATCATTTTTTAATTGATTATAGTCACTGTCCGATATATTGCTTATATTTTTCAAAATGTTAAGCATATCTTCTGATTTGATATTCATTTTTAGGCTGTAACCGCCGTTTTCAGTTTCTGTAACCGTTATATATTTATCCATCTGTTCATACATATCAAACATTGAAGCCAATGAAATAATAGTATCAATATCAGTATCGCCCTCTGTCTGATAAGCACTCTTTAATGTGTCCATAGCCTTCGCAGTATTTCCGCTGACAGCACTATCCACTATATTTATTGTGGCAGTCGGCACACCGAGAGAAGTCAAGGCTTTGTTTAAATCAATACTGTACCATACATCACTCTTTACGATAAGTGCCAATGCCTTGATTTTTGCATTGTCCGAGCTTTGAGCAAGTTTTTCTATAACATCTGTTTTAAAGTAAACCTTATCATCCGCTACTACTGCGTTAAGTGTTGCGTCATTTACACTGCTTTCATTCAATGAGCCGTTAAACTTCACATCCGCACCCGCAACATTATCTTTATTTTTGCCGTCAATACTTCCGTTTGCCGCAACACTGTATTTACTGTTGCCGTTATTCAAATCAAAACTCACATCAAATGCAGTATATTCCTTATTATATTTCGGTGTTTCCTGATTTAAAAGTTTTGACATATTCGGTGCCGAGTTTTCAAATTCGTTAAAATAATCGTCAGCATCAAGGATTACAACTGTTTCCGTATCTCCGTCCCAGCCTACCTGCATACCGAATGCGTTACTCATAAAACGAATAGGAACAAGAGTTCTGTCATCAACAATAATCATAGGTGTGTCCATTTTAACGGTTGATTCACTTCCGTTATTGTCTACATATATTGTATCGTCCATAAGTGTAAACTTAATTGTTGTGTCACCCTTTTTAGCCGTTACAAGTCTGCTTGAATCATCATAATCAACGCTTGCGCCCATATTTTCAAGTGCCGCTCTGAACGGTATCATAACTCTGCCGTCAGTATTTACAGGCTTAACGTCATCATATTTTACAACCTTATCATTATATACAATATGTATTTCCGATTTATCACCGTACACGCTCGAAACTTCTTTTACTCTTTCCGCCGCACTTACCGAAAAACACGGTACAACCATTGACGCCACAACTGCCGCCGCAATAATTTTCTTCATATTATTTTTCCTCACTTTCGTATAAAGCATTGCTTTGAAGTTATTATACCACCGCAAAATCGTTTTGGCAATATTTTTATTGTTTTTTTATATAAATATGGTATAATAAAAAATAATACATTTACACAGGAGGACATTATGGCATTTGACGCAGTAGCGGTTCGTTGTCTTGTCAAAGACCTTAAAGACAAGCTTATAAACAGCCGTATAGATAAAATACATCAGCCTGAAAAAGACGAAATTACAATAAATTTAAGAACAATGACGGATAATTTTAAACTTGTGCTTTCTGCAAGTCCTGCACATCCGCGTGTTCATTTCACAAACGTTTCAAAGAAAAATCCTATCAGTGCGCCTATGTTTTGTATGCTTTTGAGAAAGCATATCGGCAGCGGTAAAATTACGGATATTGAACAGATCGGCTTTGAACGTATTATAAAATTTTCGATAGAAAGTTATGACGAACTCGGCGACCTTACGACAAAATATCTTATAGTCGAAATTATGGGCAGACATTCAAATATTATTCTTACCAATCAAGATATGCGTATTCTTGACTGTATCAAACACATTGATTTTACGGTAAGTTCGGTACGTCAGCTGCTTCCCGGACTTGACTATGTTTCACCGCCTGTCCAGGATAAAACCGACCTTACGGAAATAAGCGAAACAGCAAACATAGATTTTTCATCACCGATACAGACCGCCGATAAAGCCATTCTTTCCGCAATAGCAGGTATCAGTCCGCTTACATCAAGAGAAATTGTATATCGTGCGTTCGGTCGCACAGACGTGAAGTGTTCCGAACTTACGGATAACGGCAGAAATAAACTTTTATACGAAACGGTTAAACTTGCCAAAGACGTTCAGCAAAACAATTTCAGCCCTTGTATGATTATAAATTCCGTCTCGGGCAAGTTAATGGAATTCAGCGCCACGCCTATAACACAGTACGAATCACTTGCGGAAATTAAAGAATTTGACGACATAAGCGTACTTCTTGACACATTTTACAGAACTCGCGATATGCACGAGAGAATGCGTCAAAAGAGTGCCGACCTTGTGAAACTTCTTAACAATAATATAGAACGTGTTTCAAAAAAACTCGGCATTTTAAATAAAACACTTGCCGATTCGGAGAATAAAGATAAATATAAAATATACGGTGACTTGCTTATGGCAAATCTTTATAATATGAAAAACGGTCAGTCGAGCGTTGAAGTTATAGATTACTACAAAGAGGATTCGCCTACCGTAAAAATCCCGCTTTCGCCGCAGCTTTCACCGTCACAGAATGCACAGAAGTATTACAAGCGATATAACAAGGCGAAAAATGCCGAAATTGAGGCAGCAAAACAAATTGAAAACGCCAAAAATGACCTTGAATATCTCGAAAGCACACTTGCCGCTATCGAAACATCTGATACGGAATCAGACTTAAACGCAATTCGTGCGGAACTGATTGCCGAAGGCTATTTAAACCGAAAGTTCAATCCGAAAAAGCAAAAACAAAATGCGTCAAAACCTATGCACTTTGTAAGTTCCGACGGTTTTGATATTTATGTAGGCAAGAATAATACCCAAAACGATTACCTTACATTAAAATTTGCAAATTCGTCTGATTTGTGGTTTCATACAAAAAACATTCACGGCTCGCATACAATCATAAAACTCGGACTTGATAAAGACGTTCCGAAAACGACAATCACGGAGGCTGCCGAACTTGCGGCATACTATTCAAAAGGTCGTGATTCGTCACAAGTTCCCGTTGACTTTACGCAGATTAAAAATGTCAAAAAACCAAACGGTGCAAAACCCGGTATGGTGATATATGATTATTACAACACAATATATGTTACACCGAAAGAATTAAAGAATGAATAGAGCCTGTCGACAAAATGTCGACAGCTCCAAAAATCACATCATACGATGTAATTTTTGAGTATTTTTAGAGAAAAAATCATAAAGTTCCTCCAAAGTCGAAACTTTAGATTTTAAGCCATTTCTGTCGCGCAGGTCGCCAGAAATGATTTTTAATGAGGTTAGCACCTCATACTCCCCAGAACAAAGTAGACAAAACCATAACGGTTTTGTCTACGATCTAAAACGAGTAGTCAATGACTACTCGTTTTCGTTTATAAACTTTTGTATTTCTTCCATAAATTCTTTGCCGTATTTACGTTTTTTCATTTCGCCGACACCGGAGATATTCAAAAATTCGCTGTCCGTAACAGGACGTTTACGGCACATTTCACGAAGTGTAGAATCTTGAAATATAACATACGCAGGAACACTTGCCATAACGGCACGTCTGTTACGAAGTTTTTTAAGTCTTTCAAACAGTCTGTCTTCTTCAGACGTCAAAACGGTATCCTTCTTATGGGTATAAGAAACTTCCTTAATCAATTTCATCGAAAGTTCTTTACCGTTTAATATTTCCTTTGTTTTCAGTGTGGGCTGTACAGTCCTGTAATTCATTTCGTCAACTTCAAGATAGCCCTCTTGAATTAAATAATCAATAATATATCTTATCCTTTTAAGCGACATATCGCTCATAATTCCGTATGTAGAAATAGTATCAAGGTCAAGTCTTTTTATTTTGTCGAGCTTACTTCCGTAAAGCACCTCCGCCAAAAGCGTCTTACCGCAACTTCTCCCCTTTTTTCGTATTCTGTATACACATGACACTATTTTTTGTGCGTCAACGGTTATATCCGTTGTTTCAAAATTAGTATTGCAATTTCCGCAGTTGTCACAGTTAAGCGGCGGATTTTCGCCGAAATATTCGAGAATAAATGCTCTGAGGCACTCACTTGTAGTACAATAAAACGTCATCATTTTCAAGCGTTCAAAATCTTTCTCCATAATTTTGATACGCATTTGGTCTGATATTTCCGAGTTTTCATCCGGATTTTCGATAAAATATCTTGCGGTATTGACATCACGGGCACTGTAAAGCATAATACAGTCTGCATCACCGCCGTCACGTCCCGCTCTGCCCGCCTCTTGATAATAGCTTTCAATATTTTTCGGCATATTGTAATGCACAACAAGGTAAACATTCGATTTATCTATACCCATACCGAATGCGTTCGTTGCAACCATTATTTCACATCGGTCGTATATAAAATCGTCTTGATTTTTCTGCCTTTCGTCATCGTCAAGTCCTGCGTGATACCTTGTCGCATCATATCCGTTGTCATTAAGTCTTTCACACACTTCCTCAACCGTTTTTCTTGTCGAGCAATAAACTATCGCACTTTGATTTTTATGCCTGTCCAAAATATCACAAAGTGCCGTAAATTTATCTTTCGGTCTTTGCACTTCAAAATACAGATTTTCTCTGTTAAAGCCCGTAACCTTAACATACGGATTATTTAGTTTCAGAATACGAATTATATCTTCTCTCACATCGTCAGTCGCCGTTGCGGTAAAAGCGGCTATAATCGGTCTGTATGAAAGTTTTTTTATAAATTCTTCTATTTTCAAATATCCCGGTCTGAAATCGTGTCCCCACTGCGATACACAATGTGCTTCATCTATGGTTATCATAGAGATTTTCACTGTTTGCGCTACCCTTATAAATCCCTCAAGTTCAAGTCTTTCGGGTGCAACATATATTATTTTATACATACCCTTGTAAATATTGCTTACAACTTTATTTTGCTGTGCCAAAGTCAGCGAACTGTTTATGTATGCGGCGGCAACACCCGACTGAACAAGTGAATTTACTTGGTCAATCATAAGTGATATAAGCGGCGAAATTACAATCGTTATACCGTCCATCATAAGTGCGGGTACTTGATAACACATTGATTTTCCCGCACCTGTCGGCATTATTCCGAGAATATCATTTCCTTCTAATATATTATCTATAATCTCGGACTGTCCATCACGAAACTTCCTGTGTCCGAAATATTTTTTAAGAACTTTTTCCTTTTTCATCAATATACTTCTTTCGTTTACATATGTTACTACTATTTTATCGAAAAATATAATACATTGCAAGAGATATTTTTAAATAAAAAAATAGCAGACAAAACCATAATGATTTTGTCTGCCTTTTGTCATTTTTCTATGCTTTACTCCCATATTGCCGAATATGCGCATTCGCCGTGTTCACTGTCGTCAAGACCGACATTTTCACTGTTTTCATCAACACGAAGTTTTGTAAACAATCTTACAATACCCACACAAATCAATGTTCCGACAACTGCAACGGCTATTGTTACCAATATACTAAGCACCTGTGCCACGAACAAATGATAATCACCGAAAACAAGACCGTCCCATTTAGCTACCGGATTAATCGAAGTTTGTGCAAACAAGCCTGTTGCGATACCGCCCCATATACCGCCGATACCGTGACAGCCGAATGCGTCAAGTGCGTCATCATATCCGAATTTCGGTTTTAGTACAGATAATGCAAAATAACAAATCGGGCTGACAAGTGCACCGATAATAAACGACGCCCATATCGGTACGAAACCTGCACCCGGTGTAATTGCCACCAAACCGATAACACCGCCTGTACAAGCTCCGACTACTGTCGGCTTTCCGCCTTTGATTATATCTATAATCATCCATGAAAGCATTGCACAAGCCGCAGAAGTGTTAGTTGTTGTAAATGCGTGAAGTGCAAGACCGTCTGCTGCAAGCGCACTTCCTGCATTAAATCCGAACCAACCAAACCACAAAAGTGACGCGCCGAGTACAACAAACGGAATATTATGCGGTACGACACTTCTTTTCTCAATGCCTTTTCTCTTACCGATTAATATTGCAAGCACAAGACCCGAAACACCGGAGCTTATATGTACAACGTTACCGCCGGCAAAGTCGATTGAGCCGATTTGAGCAAGAAATCCGCCGCCCCAAACCATATGCGCCATCGGATAATAAACCACAAACTGCCACAAGAATACAAATAAGAATATTGCTTTAAATTTCATTCTTCCCGCAACCGCACCTGTAATAAGCGACGGTGTTATAATGGCAAACATCATCTGAAACAACGCAAAACCCATATTAGGGATATTGTCACTGTAAGGACCTGCCTCCGCTCCGACACCGTTAAACGCAAACCACTTTAAGTTTCCTATAACTCCGCCCAAGTCACCGCTGAATGAAAGCGAATATCCGCAAAGTACCCACAATACCGACGAAAGTCCCATAAATGCTACTGACATCATCATTGTATTGAGCACGTTTTTTCTTTGTGCAAGACCGCCATAGAAAAATGCCAATCCCGGTGTCATCAAAAACACATACGTTGCCGCAATTATCATAAATCCTATATCGCCACTGTTTAACATATTTTTATACCCCCTATAATAAAGCCTCTCTGTCCTCTTCGCCTGTTCTTACTTTTATAACTCTCGATACAGGTGAAATAAAAATCTTACCGTCACCGATTTCACCTGTTCTCAAAACCGAAATTGCCGTATTAACAACATCATCAACAGGCACTGTACATACAACCATTTCAATTTTTATCTTCGGAAGTAAGTCAACGCTGTACTCAACACCTCTGTAACGGTGCTTTTGTCCCTTTTGCACACCGTAACCCAATACGTTGGATACGGTCATTCCGTTAATTCCGATTTCGTTTAAAGCCGTCTTTAAATCCTCAAGTTTGCTCTGTCTTGTGATAATTTCGATTTTTGTCATTTCTGCCATGACTATATACTCCCCTTTCTCTTAAACATAAAAAGCGTGTCTGACAAATTGACCGCAATCAATCCGTCAAACACGCCTTTGTGTTTAATTTAACTCATTATTTTTTATTCCGATTGAACCGTAAAAACAAAAAAGACGCATTTGTAAGAATATTCTCTTACAAACACGTCCTTGTGTTCAATCACTATAACATTATTATACAACACTAACTTTTTGTTGTCAACAGTTTTTTGAAATTTTTCTAAAAAGAGAAAGCGAGCTAATAAATTAGCTCGCTGAGGGGGTATATATATTAATCTTTGAAAAAGAGATTAACCTTATTAAATTACATTGATCTTTTCTCGTTATACGATGTAACAAAGTCAGGGTATGCTGATGCAAGACCATGTTCTGTTGAGTCAAGACCTTCAATTTCTTCTTGTGGCTTAGCACGAAGCAATCCTGCCTTCTTCAATACAACAAACAGAATTGAACCAACGATTGCTGCCCAAGCGATTAGTGAAACAGCACCCAAAGCTTGAACGCCCAAAGCCTTTAGACCGCCGCCATAGAACAGACCAAGTAATTCTGCACCGGCACTTGTATCTGAAGCAAACAAACCGACTGCGATTGTACCCCAAAGACCGCATATACCGTGAACACTGATTGCACCGACAGGGTCGTCAACCTTTAGCTTTGTATCGATAAACGGAATTGCAAGACACATCAAGATTGCACCGACAACACCGATAATAATTGACGCAAACGGAGTTACAAGGTCACAAGGAGCTGTGATTGCAACAAGACCGCCAAGAACACCGTTTAGAGTCATTGAAACATCAGGCTTACCGTAACGAATCCATGTAAAGAACATTGTTGTGATTGCAGCTGCACAAGCGGCAAGGTTAGTTGTGATAAATACCTTAGCGGCTACTTGTACGCCACCTTCTGAAAGACCGCCTGTTGATGCAGGGTTAAATCCGAACCAACCTACCCAAAGGATAAGTACGCCAAGTGCACCGATAAGAATGTTGTGACCCGGAATAACGTTTACTTTTCCGTCTTTTGTGTACTTGCCGATTCTCGGACCAAGAATTGCAGCACCTACAAATGATAATGTACCGCCAAGCATATGTACGATTGCACTACCTGCAAAGTCATGGAAGCCTAACTCTGACAACCAGCCGCCGCCCCATACCCAGTGACCTGCGATTGGGTAAATGAACAATGAAATAGCCGCACTGTAGATACAATATGCTTTGAAGTTTGTTCTTTCAGCCATTGCACCCGAAACGATTGTTGCAGATGTTGCACAGAATACAGTTTGGAAGAACAATGCCGTATAATCCATATTCTCTGCACCTGCCATACCGTTCATAAACATATCTCCGAACGGAATACCGATAAACCCGTTACCTTCGCCGTACATAAGACCGTAACCGATAAGCCAATAAATAATTGAACCGAACATAAAGTCAACTATGTTCTTCATAATAATGTTACCTGTGTTTTTACTTCTTGTAAAGCCTGCTTCAACCATTGTGAAACCTGTTTGCATAAAGAACACCAATACACCGCCAAAGAATAACCAAAAACAGTCTACTGCTGTTGTTAATAGTTCTGTACTCATAATCAATCAATCCTCCTATTTAATGAAACTTTCTATAATAAAGCCTCTCTGTCTTCTTCACCGGTTCTTACCTTAATAACTCGTGATACCGGAGAAATGAAAATCTTACCGTCACCGATTTCGCCTGTTCTTAAAACCGAAATCGCCGTATTTACAACATCTTCAACCGGTACTGTACATACAACCATTTCAATCTTAATTTTCGGAAGTAAATCAACGTTATACTCAACACCTCTGTACTGATGTTTCTGACCTTTCTGTACACCATATCCAAGAACATTGGTAACTGTCATACCGTTGATTCCGATTTCATTCAAAGCTGCCTTTAAATCTTCAAGCTTGCTTTGTCTGGTGATAATTTCGACTTTTGTCATTTCTGCCATGACTAAACTCCCCTTTCTTTTAAACAAAAAAGCGTGTCTATCGAAGTTTTCTGATACTTTCGATAAACACGCCTTTGTGCTTAATTAAAATGTATAATATTAAGTTTTCCTAATTGAACTGAAAAAGCGCATTCGTAAGACTTTTTTCACTCTTACGAACACGCCCTTGTGTTCAATCTCTTTAACTTTAATTGCATTATACGCCTATGGATTTAAAATGTCAATAGCTTTTTTTAATTTTGACTAACATTACAAAATAAAAGTTACTTTGCACTTATTTATTTAGAAAATATAAACAAACCTTGACACCAACCAACAAAATCCGTACTATATGTTGACAAACCACTCATTGCGTGGTACAATAATAAAAATGACATAAAGGAGATATAAAACAGTATGTACTGCGTAGGCAATTACAACTCAATAAAAGCAGACAAAGGGTATTCTGTTTCCCCTTTATTTCTATTTTCTTTTTTAAAAACCAATTGACAATGTTATTTATTCATTGTCTTTTTTTTTGGGCTATATAGCCTAATTCACTAACATGGAAGGAGAACAATTATGAAAGCACAGCTTATTTTGGAAAACGGTATGCGTTTTTCGGGAACGCTTTTCGGCGCTGAGAAAAACATCGTCGGAGAAGTAGTTTTCACAACCGGTATGACAGGCTATCAGGAAACTCTTACTGATCCGTCTTTTGCAGGTCAGATTGTCACTATGACTTTCCCTCTTATCGGTAACTACGGAATTAATCTTGAGGATATGGAGGCAAAGCACACTAATCTTAAAGCATTTGTAGTAAGAGAAAAGTGCGATTTTCCGTCTAACTTCAGAAATGAAATGAACCTTGATGATTTTCTTCGTCAACAGGGTGTTGTAGGTATTGAGGGTATCGATACAAGAGCACTTACAAGAGTTATCCGTGAAGCAGGTACAATGAAGGGTGTCATTATGCAGGGCGAGCCGAGTGATGAAGAAGTCAATGTACTTATGAACTCTCTTGACAACAGTCACGTTATTATGGACACAACTGCCGAGCAGGTATATACATTAAATGAAACAGGCAGACCGCACGTTGCTTTCATAGATATGGGTGCAAAACAAGGTATTATCCGCGATTTATTGAAGAGAGGCTGTAAAATTACAGTATTCCCTGCCAACATTCCCGCTTCGGTTATCGAAGAAGCAAATCCGGACCTTGTATTCCTTTCAAACGGTCCCGGCGATCCGCTTGACGCTCCGGGTACAGTTGATACTGTTAAGCAATTAATAGGTAAATATCCAATCTGCGGTATCTGTATGGGACATCAGATTATAGGTCTTGCACTTGGCTGCGAAACTAAGAAATTAAAGTTCGGTCACCACGGCGGAAACCACCCTGTAAAAGACCTTACAACAGGCAATGTTTTCATTACAAGCCAAAATCACAACTATATAGTTGCAGATTTGCCGGACACTGTTGAAGAAACATTTGTAAACGTAAATGACGGTACTTGCGAGGGTATCAGACATAAAACTCTACCAATCCAAAGCGTTCAGTTCCACCCTGAAGCATCACCGGGACCGCTTGATACAGGTTGGTTATTTGACAGATTTTTAAAGGGGGTAAACTAATATGCCTTTAGATAAAAGTATAAAGAAAGTTCTTGTTATAGGCTCAGGTCCTATCGTAATCGGACAGGCTGCCGAATTTGACTATTCGGGTACACAGGCTTGTCAGGCAATTAAAGACGAGGGTATTGACGTTGTACTTGTAAACTCAAACCCGGCTACAATTATGACTGACAGAGGTATGGCTACAAACACTTATATTGAGCCGCTTACCGCAGAATATGTAGAAAAGATTATTCAAAAAGAACGTCCGGACTCAATTATCGCCGGCATGGGCGGTCAGACAGGTCTTAACCTTGCCTGTGAGCTTTACGACAAGGGCGTTTTTGAAAAGTATAATATGAAGGTTATCGGTACTTCAATTCCGTCTATCAAAGAGGGTGAGGACCGTGACAGCTTTAAGCGTCTTATGGAACGCACAAATCAGCCGATTGCTCCGTCTGAAATCGTTACAGATGTTGAATCGGGTCTTGCATTTGCAAAGAAAATCGGCTACCCTGTCATCGTTCGTCCCGCTTACACACTTGGCGGTACAGGCGGCGGTATTGCTGAAGATCCCGAACAGCTTGAAACAATCCTTTCACAAGGTTTGCACCTTTCAAGAGTAGGTCAGGTTCTTCTTGAAAAGTCAATCAAGGGTTGGAAAGAAATCGAATTTGAAGTTATGCGTGACGGTGCAGGTAACTGTATCACGGTATGTTCAATGGAAAACATCGACCCTGTCGGTGTTCACACAGGTGACTCAATCGTTGTCGCTCCTGCACTTACTTTGGCTGATAAAGAATATCAAATGTTGCGTAAAGCGGCTATTGATATTATCAATTCAATCGAAATTAAAGGCGGTTGTAACGTACAGTTTGCACTTGATCCGGAAAGCTTTAACTATGCGGTTATCGAAATTAACCCTCGTGTGAGCCGTTCATCCGCACTTGCATCAAAGGCAACAGGCTACCCTATCGCTAAGATTGCCGCTAAGATTGCACTTGGTTACAACCTTGACGAAATTAAGAATGCCGTTACAGGTAAAACATACGCTTGCTTTGAACCTGCTATCGACTACGTTGTAACAAAAATTCCAAAATGGCCGTTTGATAAATTCTTCGGTGCGAAGCGTAATCTTGGTACAAAGATGATGGCTACAGGTGAAATTATGGCTATCGGCAATACTCTTGAATCATCACTTCTAAAGGGTATTCGTTCACTTGAAATAAAACAATACACACTTGAAAGAAAATCTTCAAAGAAACGTACCACCGTTGAATTAAAGCAACGCGTTATCGTTCCTGATGATGAAAGACTTTTCGACCTTGCAGAGCTTATCCGCAGAAATTACAATATGGAAAAGCTTGCCGAAATCACAGGTATGGACCCATTCTTCTTGCAGAAAATTAAAAATATCGTAGACGCAGAAGAAGAATTAAAGCAATACAAATTGGCCGATTTGAATTATGACATTCTAAAGAAATATAAGAAAATGGGCTTTAGTGATAAGGGCATTTCAGAACTTATCGGTTGTGACGCAGACGAGGTATATAATCTTAGAAAATCTTTGGGTATTATCCCTGTTTACAAAATGGTTGATACTTGTGCGGGTGAATTTGAGGCTGTTTCTCCGTATTATTACTCAACATATGACGAAACTACAGAGTCCTTCCCTTCTGATAAGAAAAAAGTTATTGTTATAGGTTCGGGTCCTATCAGAATCGGTCAAGGTATCGAATTTGACTATTGCAGTGTTCACTCTGTTCTTTCTCTTGAAAAAGCAGGTATCGAAACAATTATTATAAACAACAACCCTGAAACAGTAAGTACAGACTTTGATACATCAGACAAGCTATACTTTGAGCCGCTTACAGAAGAAGATGTTTACAACATTATCGAGCTTGAAAAGCCTGACGGTGTTATTCTTCAATTCGGCGGTCAGACTGCTATCAAACTTGCAAACTTCCTTGACAGTATGCACGTTCCTGTACTTGGTACACAACCTAAGTACATTGACGAGGCCGAGGACAGAGAAAAGTTTGACGAAATGCTTGAAAAACTTAACATAAAGCGTCCAAAGGGTAAGGCTGTTTGGAGTGTTAAGGAAGGTATTGAAGAAGCTAATAAACTTGAATATCCGTTACTTGTACGTCCGTCATACGTTCTTGGCGGTCAAGGTATGGAAATTACAAGAAACGAAATCGACCTTGTAAGATACCTTACAGACGCATTTATTAAAGATACAAAAAATCCTGTTCTTATCGACCGTTATCTTGGCGGACGTGAACTTGAAGTTGACGCTATTTGTGACGGTACAGACGTTCTTATTCCGGGTATCATGGAACACCTTGAAAGAGCCGGTGTACACAGCGGTGACTCAATTTCAATTTATCCACCGCAGAATGTACCTCAACATATTATTGATAAAATCGTTGACGTAACATACAGAATTGCACTTGAACTAAAGGTTATCGGTATGATTAACATTCAGTTTATCGAATTCAGAGATGAACTTTATATTATCGAAGTAAACCCACGTTCAAGCCGTACAGTACCTTATATAACAAAGGTTACAAACGTACCTGTTATTGATATTGCAACAAACATTATGCTTGGCAAATCACTAAAAGAAATGGGTTATTCAACAGGTATTGCACCGCAGACAAATACAGTCGCTATAAAAGTTCCTGTATTCTCAACCGAAAAATTACCGCAGGTTGAAGTAAGTCTTGGTCCTGAAATGCGTTCGACAGGTGAAGTTTTAGGCGTAGGTCAAAACTTCCACGAGGCTATGTACAAAGGATTTACTGCCGCCGGTACAACAATTCCAAAGGCAGGTTCAACAATTCTTGTTACTGTTCGTGAAATGGATAAAGAAAACTTCTTGCCTATCGCAAAGAAATTCCACGAACTTGGCTGCAAGTTTATTGCCACTGCCGGCACTGCAAAATTGCTTGAAGATAACGATATTCCGGTACAAGTTGCAAAGAAGATTTCAGAGGGTGTTCCGAATATCCTTGATGTTATCAGAAGCGGTATGATTGATCTTATCATCGACATTCCTAAGAAGGGTAATGATATTCATTCAGACGGATTTAAAATCAGACGTACAGCTATTGAGTGCGACGTTTCGATTATGACAAGTCTTGACACTGTTAAAGCACTTGTTGATGTTATGGAACATCGCTACACACCTGATACTGTTGAAGTTATTTCACTTTCGGATATTAAATAACATACAAAAAGCGGAGATTTTAAAAATCTCCGCTTTTTGTATGTTATTTATTATTGAAGTATCGCCAAATCGTTTGCTTCACACATATTGCTTATTCCGTAAAGTATAAGCACCTCATCATAGCTGTTATGCTCCGTCAATGCAGATACATTATTAAGATAATACCTCAAGTCCACCATATCAATCTGCGAACAATTTTCAGCCATAAACGGCACGAAACAATGTGCATAGCTGTCTTTTATCACAAGCACTTTCTTACCGTCATCATTATCGTTATTCACAATCCTTTCAAAATTATGATTTCCGTCAAGGAACACCGGGTATTTATCAAGTTCTTCGAGATGTTCTTTAAAAAACATATCGTCACAAACCTCATCTTCAAAGCCGTCATTAATCGTCACCGTAACATTAATCGGATATTCCCACGTTTCTATACTGTCAGATTTTTCGTACCACAATGCACTTTTTGAATAAGTCGTGCCGAAAAATCCGTCTGTACTTTCAATATCATAATCACTGCGAACTTCAATATTTTCACTTCCCGCCCACTTTTTATATGCCAAATACGCACCGTAACTTGTCCAGTGGTGGTCGGTTTTATAATAAATCTGCTTGTCCTTGTTTTCGGTCAGAGTATCGCGTATATCAATAAATTCTACGTTCTCTGCCCTGTTTTTTATATCGTCGATTATTTCGCCGTCATTATATTCGGTATGAACTTTCGGAAGTTCTTCCGACATTATATATCCAGTTGACGGTACAACAATAAGTTTTGTTTCGATACCCGTATTTTTCACGAAATTATTTATCGCTGTTATATTTGCATTTAATTTCTCTTCATCACACTTTACAGGTGTGTTAATAATATACCCGTCTTTTCCTTTATATACCCCATTTGAGCCGTTACGTCCCGAATAAAGCATATAATACGAATCGGTTGACGCAAAAAAATTTCTTGCGGGAAAGTGGTCTGAAATATATGTTTCAAAATCCTTTTCCCATTTTCCGTTAAACAATTTTTGTACACTGAATTCAGGGAATTTTGCAAGTGTTCGTTTTTCGTTCACCGAAACCTCTTGTTTCGGCAAAAATGCGGTAAGCACCGCCATTGCACCTATAAATCCGCAAAACAATACTGTAAGCAATATATCTCTTTTTTTAGCCATTATATCACCCCTTAGAAACGGAAATACAGGAACGGATTATAGCTTTGATTTACCAGTGACGCTGTACAAAGCACAATCACAACCGCACAAAATGCAATTTCCAACACGCCCATATACTTTTTATCCTTTAATTTCAAATACGTGTTCTTCCATATCGGAAGTGACGCCATTGCCGTCACAATCAAAATCGGCAAATACATAAGTATTGTACTGAGCGTATCACCGCCGATAATACCGTTTTTCAACGTAAACATACTTGTCAAATACGTCGCAAATTGTCCGAAATCTTCAAAATAGAAAATTGTCCAACCGAGAAGTATTAAAAACAATGCGTATATGTGTTTGGGCAAAGACGGCAATTTTTCGAGATATTTGCCGTACACATATTTTTCAAGCACAAGGATAACAAAATAATAAATTCCCCACGCAATAAAATTAAAATTCGCACCGTGCCATAATCCCGTCAATGCCCAAACCGCAAACAAATTAAAAATCACACGCGGTAATTTGCACCTGTTGCCGCCGAGCGGAATATAAACATAGTCGCGAAACCATGAACTAAGCGAAATATGCCATCTGCGCCAAAACTCAGTTATCGTCTTTGAAACATACGGATAATTAAAGTTTTTCATAAATTCAAAACCGAACATTTTACCCAGTCCGCAAGCCATATCGGAATATCCCGAAAAGTCAAAATATATCTGAAACGCGTATGAAATTATGCCAATCCACGCACCGACTATGCCGTTTGACGATGTTCCTCTGATTGTATCCCAAAGTACACCCATTTGATTTGCGATAAGAACTTTCTTCGCCAACCCAACTGCAAACAACTTTATACCGTCGGCAAACTGCGATATGTTTTCACGCCTTTCATCAAGCATTTTCGCAATGTCTGTATATCTTACAATCGGCCCTGCTATTAGCTGTGGAAAAAATGAAACATACGTTCCGAAAGACACAAGGCTTTTTTGTGCTTTAGTGTCCCCTCTGTAAACATCAATCGTATACGATAACGTCTGAAATGTATAGAATGAAATTCCTATCGGCAACGGTAAATTGATTTTTGGCATAAAGCTAAACGGTGGAATTGCTCTCAATATATCAGTCACAAATCCCGTATATTTAAACACCGCCAAAAGTCCTAAACTAATTACAAGCGACAAAACCAAAAACGTTTTTTTACGTTTTTGGTTATCACGGTATTTTTCCATCAGCAGTCCGAATATATAATTCGACACAACAGAAACAATCATTATTAAAATAAAAACAGGCTCTCCCCAACCGTAAAATACAAGATTGGCCAAGAGTAAAAATGCATTTCTGGATTTTCTCGGCACAATATAGTATACCGCCAAAACTATCGGCAGAAACACAAACAAAAATAATAAACTTGAAAAGTACACTACCTACACCCTTTCAAATTATTTTGTATATTGGTCAATTATGCTCTGTACGCTTGATGAGTCCTCGCTTACGCATACGATAACGTAATCGCCGACAGTTTCAACAACGCAGTCGTCAAGCTTTGACACTTCATTCGGCGCATAGCTTGTGTATGTTGTTTTTTGTTTTTCAATATGTTGTTCGGCTTTTTCTTTCACAGATTCCGTATCTGATGTTTTAAATATTGTAATTTCATCAACAACCGCCGGTGTACCTGTATATGACACACATTCTTCAACTTCGCCGTCTGAAATCATATATCTCTTTTCAGCAATATCCGATGAAACCTCCGTAAGCTGTTCCGCAAATTTACCGTCACTCGACAATGCCGACGCAAGCTCATTTATATCAACAGCCTTACCTCCGCAGCCTGCAAGCGATACGCACATCATAACTGCCGCCAAACCAAAAACTAATTTTTTCATCTCAATATATCCTCTCTTCTGATTATTTTATATTATTTTGTATATAAACCAAGCACTTTTTATAATAATCTTCTCCGAAATGAATACCGTCACTCGCCACTCCGTCAGGCAAATTGCCGTCCTCGCCTACAACGGCACTGTATACGTCCGCATAGACAACGCCTTTGCTCTCGGCAAGTTTCTTTATCAATTCATTGTATTTAACTATTTGCTCGTTATTTGTATTATCCACGTTATTGTCCGATACCTCTTTGGTTACCGGGGTTATCGCAAACAAATATATTTTTGCCGTACTCTGATATGACTTTGCTTTGTCAATAAGTGCACCGTACTGCTCTACAAATGTATCCGAATTAGCCCAACCAAGTTCGTTTTCACCGAATATCATAAATATTTTATTGTACTGCTTGCCGTTGTTAAGTTCTTCAATAACAGGCACTGTACCCGTTGACGTGGATTTCGTCATTGCGTCATTGACATTCAAACCGATTCTCGCAAAATAATCCGCACCTTCTACAAGGCTGTAATTCATCATTCCGTCTACGAACGAATTACCGATAAACGCCGAATTTTGATAATAATTTTGGTCAATATCCGATGAATTTGATTTTTGTGCCGGTGCAGTTGTCGGCGTCTGCGTTGACATAGCCGCAAGCTCCTCCTGTCTTTTCTGCTCCGCCCTTTGCGATACGGACGACACGCACCCTTTAATTGCGAATATAACAAGAGCTGCGATTATAATTGCAACTGCAAATACAAATACTCTGCGAATTAAAAATTTACGTCTGCGTTGTTCACGCAAACGCTTTCTTCTGATCATTTCAAGACGTTCTTTCTGATTCAAAATTCTCTCCCCTTAATTTATACATCAATAAAGTGGCACTATAAAATAGTACCACTGTTTTATTCTTTAGTCAATAGCTTATGTCAAATTCAGTCGAATTTATGTTTCCAAATATGAAGCACAATTCTTACATAAATCGCTCTGTAATTTTTCTTTTTCATACACTTAAAAATCGGATGGTTGATTTCTATACCGTCACAAGATATATCGTCCATAAAAATATCCGTTATTTCTTTTAACCTCGCATACCTTGCCTTGCGGTTTAATTTCAAGTTCGGATTAAACAAAAAGCAGAAACTTCCGAATGTTTTATGAAAATAATCGTCATAAATTCTCTGCAAAACGTCCTTGTTATTTCTGTTCCAGCTTAAAACAATGTCCTTAACGTACATTGTAGACTGTCTTGACGTATCAAAAATATCAAAGCGATACTTATCCCAAAATCTTTTATATGAGTTTACATAGTATCTGCAAAGTACATCGCCGGTCATATAAAAACTGTCTATACAGTTTACATACCTTGCGACAAAAACATCGTCCTCGCTTTTTCTGAGCTTAGGAAACTCAATACCGTTTTTTCTGATTATATCGGTCTTGTATAGCTTAAACCAAGCCGCCCCTTGAATACCGCGTTCGCCGTACATAAACATATGCTCATAATAATCTTTTCGTGCATCTTCGCCTGTACGTTTAAGTCCGTCAGCCTTTTTGACAGTGCGGAAAACCTTTTCACCGTCAAACATAGAAAAACTGCACACAACAAGGTCGGTATTTTCATTTTCCATATAACGGACAAATTTTTCTATCGCATTTTTTTCAAGATAATCGTCTATATCAAAGAAATATATATAATCGCCCGTTGCTTTTCTAAGTGCCAGATTTCTTGCCGCACCGGGTCCTTCGTTGTTTTTGCCGAATACCGCAATACGTCTGTCCTTATCCGCCTCGGCAAGGCATTTCATATAACTTCCGTCTTTTGAACCGTCGTCAATTATTATAATTTCAAGATTTTCATATGTCTGTTCCGTTATACACTTAATTCCGCTTTCAACCCACTCTTCCATATTGTATACGGGAATTATGATACTTACTTTTTTCATACTCAACCTCTGTCGCAAATTTCTTTTATAGCCTCAAAATTACGCTGTGAATTATTTTCATCTCTAAGCGTAAAGAATTTATCAATTCTTTTTCTGTACTTATCATCAAGCACGCAACCGTTTTCAAGTATTCTGTCAAGTTCGTCTATAACGTCATTTTCATCATACAAAATTTCACCGAAACCGTCACGTTCATAGTCAAAATAACCTTCTTCGTAATGCTGTTGTCTGAATGACTCTTTGTCAAACTGATAGAAAATCATAGGTTTTTCCATATATCCGTAATCAAAAAACACGCTTGAAAAATCGGTTATAAGAACGTCCGATTTAATAAGTAAATTTTGCACCGTACTGTCATTGAACGTAACAATCTTAACTTGCTCGCCGCCTTTAAACGTATCAATAAATCTCTGAAACTCAATATGAGGATAGAAAAGCAATTCATAATTGTATTTTTCAAGAACGTTTTTCAATTTTTCACTTGCAAGAAAATTTGAATACACCTTGTAATATTCGCTTTTTACAAATTCTTTTTTGTCAGCCCCTTGAAGATTGTATCGCCAAGTCGGCATAAGCAAAACTTTTTTGGTCGGCTGTTCATTTTTATACAGTGCGTCATAACGGCACAAACCAAGCATTTGCACAACGTTATCCTTATATCCGTACAAGCTCTTGACATACTCGTATTCAGGCTTTGCCGAACACACAAACAAATCCAAATTCACATTATTGTTATACAAATATGTAAGGTTATCCTTGATGATACCGTGCTGTAAAAATATCTTTTTGCCCTTTATAATACCCTTTTTATCAGCCTTAACAAAAAAATCTATATACGGTGTATAACCCATAATATGTGTACTGATTTTTACTTTTGACAGCACAAGCGAAATGTAATGTTCAAAACTGTTATGATTTATAATTCTGCCGAGTTTTTCCACACGTTCTCTGTCAGCGGAATCTTTCGTTATTGCGTAAGCAATATTGATTTCGGGATGATTTGCGGTAATGTACTTGAACAAATAATACGCATTATCCCTTGCGTCAATTCCACGCTCCGCTATAAGCCATAAATCCTTATACTTTTCTTTATTTTTCGCAAAAGGTGCGACAATTACCGCCGCACCGTATTTTACGAAACAGGAAATATAATCCTTTGACTTCTTTATAAATGTATGCAAATTCATATATATCCCTCCAATATGCAAAGATTACTTTATTTCTCCGTGTTTTTCATACTGCGTGATTTGCGACACCTTATTGTTGTCGTCAACAAATACAACTGTCGGTCTGTGTTCTTTTGCCTCGTCAGCCATCATATTGCAGTATGCCATAATAATAACTTTATCACCCTTTTGAACACACCTTGCCGCCGCACCGTTAAGGCATATAACGCCCGAATTTTCTTCTCCGGCTATTGTATACGTTTCAAAGCGCTGACCGTTGTTTACGTCAACTATCTGCACCTTTTCATATTCAAGTATACCGGACGCTTTCAAAAGTGCCGTATCAATCGTTATACTTCCGACATAATCAAGTTCTGCCTGTGTAACGGTTGCACGATGTATTTTACCTTTAAGCATTGTTAATTCCATTGCTTATTTTCTCCTTACTCCATTATAAAATTATCTATTAAACGTGTTTTTCCGATATATACCGCCATTGCACAAAGGAGCGGCTTTTGTACTTTTTCAAGTGTTTCAAGCTGATTGAAGTCAACCATTTCCACATAGTCAATCTTTGCAAGAGGTTCTTTTTCAATCTCCGCTTTGATTGCCGAAATAATTGTCTTTACGTCTGTTTCGCCGTCTGCAATCATCTTCTTGCCGATTTCAAGCGAACGTGAAAGGCATAGTGCCGCCTTGCGTTCGTCTGCGTTTAGATATGTGTTTCTTGAACTCTTTGCCAAGCCGTCATTTTCACGAATTATAGGACAACCGACTATTTCAATATCAAAGTTCAAGTCCTTAACCATCTTCTTTATTACGCACAACTGTTGCGCATCCTTTTGACCGAAATACGCTCTGTCAGGCTGAACGATATTGAACAGCTTACTTACAACAGTACACACACCGGAAAAATGAATAGGTCTTGTTTTACCGCAAAGTACCTTTGTAATCTTGTTCATATCAACAAATGTAAGTGCATTGTCATACATTTCATCAGCTTCAGGATTAAATATAATTGACGCACCCGCACTTTCGCAAAGTTTCGCATCCGCATTAATATCTCTCGGATAACTTTCAAAATCTTCGTTAGGACCAAACTGTGTAGGATTTACAAAATCACTTACAACAACTCTGTCATTTTCCTTTACCGCACGCTCTATAAGGCTTTTATGTCCTTCGTGAAGATAACCCATTGTTGGAACAAGACCAACCGTCAGTCCTTCTTTTTTCCATGCTTTAACTGTTTTCCTTACTTCATCTATTGTTTTTACTATCTGCATTTTATTCTTCCTCCGTTATTTGTTTCATAACTTCTTCACTCATTTTAAACGAATTTTCCTCTTTTGGGAATGTACTGTTTTTCACTTCGCTGCAATATTCCTTAAAGCAATTTTTCATACTCTCGCCCAATTCACCGTATTTCTTTACAAACTTCGGTGTAAAATCGGAATACATTCCAAGCATATCCTGATATACAAGCACTTGACCGTCACAGCCGTTGCCCGCACCGATTCCTATTGTAGGAATTGAAAGAATTTCCGTTATGTATGTTGCAAGCGGTGTCGGTACACATTCCAAAACAACCGCAAATGCGCCGGCTCTTTCAACCGCTTTTGCGTCATCTATAATTCGTTTTGCGTCATCTATATTTTTGCCCTGAACCTTAAAGCCGCCGAACGCGTTGACCGATTGAGGCGTCATTCCGATATGACCGACAACAGGAATAGACGCGTCTACGATTTTTCTTATATGTTCCTCAAATTTAACTCCGCCCTCAAGTTTAACCGCATCGGCATGACCTTCTTTTATGAGTCTGCCTGCGTTCACAACTGCGTCATACACAGATGTTTGATACGACATAAACGGCATATCTGTTACGACAAGTGCATTTTTTGCACCTCTTGCAACGATTTTACTGTGATGTATCATATCTTCCATTGTCACAGACAATGTACTGTCATATCCCATAATAACCATACCAAGCGAATCGCCTACAAGTATTGAATCAACGCCTGCCTCGTCCTCAAGTTTTGCCGTTGTGTAATCATAAGCTGTAAGCATTGTAATTTTTTCACCGTCAGTTTTCTTATTTTTAAAGGTTACTGTTGTGTTTTTCATTCTATTCCTCCGTTTTTCATATCAAATATAACATTTGTCAGTTCTTTGTATAACTCTCTTGTTCTTTCATCAAGCACTTCAATATGTTTTTCAACAGTCGCCATGTCCCCTCTTGCCGCAGGTCCTGTGATTGCTTTTTCACAACCGACTTTAAGTATATTGTCCATATTGCACTTCATCAGTGTTGACAGTGCACTCTCGCTTTCCGACTTTGAAAAACCGCACTCCTGTAAAAGCTCCGTTGCCTTATAGCAAACCGATACGACAAAATTTGACGCAAAACACGCCGCCGCATGGTATTTGGCTTTATTTTCCGGTGTAATAATCTTAAATCTGTTACCGCATAATGAAAGAATTTCTGAAACAGTATCAACTGCTTTTCCGCCACCTTCGACAGTAAAAAAAGCGTTTGATATTGCATTTAATGACGTATGCTTGCTGTTAAATGCCAGCATCGGATGAACACTGCAAACATTTTCACTGTCTGCACCTTTAAAAATTTCACTTGACACAGAGCCGCTGCAATGACATATAATTTTCTCTTTTAAATTCATATCCTTGATTTTGTTCCAAACCGTTTGGATATTATCATCATTTGTAGTTATAAAAATTATGTCACTATTATTTATAAGCTTTTCACGGCTGTAAAGCTCAAAATCTTCTGTATTGTTACTTCGTGACGAGAAACCGATTACATTTACGCCCTTGCTTCTGAAATAGTAAGCCAGACTCATACCGCATTTTCCCGCTCCGATAAATCCTATTGCGTTTATATTATCACCTCCGATAATATCACCGCAACGCACTAAATGTCAGGTGCAATTTTCTTCCGAAATACCGCCCATCAGTTTTATTTTATCATATTTTGTTTTGTATTACAATATTATTTCACTAATTAATATTATATTTTTTCAACAAAAAATGACTTAGAACAAAGTTCTAAGTCATTTGGTGCCGATGACCGGGGTCGAACCGGTACGGGAATTTCTTCCCACGGGATTTTAAGTCCCGGGCGTCTGCCAGTTCCGCCACATCGGCATACTTGTCAACAACATATGAAATTATACCATACTTTTTGACATTAGTCAAGACTTTTGTACGAAAAAAGATTAAAAAAGCAAGTCTGTTTTTATAACAGACTTGCTTGATTTATCATTTTATTTAGCCTCTGTTGTAGGTTCCGCCTCTGTTGTAGGTTCCGGCGTATCCTTTGGCTGAATAACCATTTTATCAATCTTATCTTGGTTTACCTCTACCTTGATACCCAATTCTTCAGCTTTCTTTTCAAGAGCCTCTTCTTGTTTCTTTGAAGTGACTGCCGACTGAACTGCTGATTTATTGTTTTCCAAATACTCACTGAACTTTGAATCCGATTCGTCTATCGGTAATCTTTTTATGATGTGATAACCGTAATCTGATTTACACATTGTGATTTCGCCCGGCTCGATTGACTTTGTCGCATCTTCAAATTCAGAAACCATTTCGCCGTCTGTAAAGAAGTATCCGTCTTGATTTGATTCCATACCCGGGTCTTCATTGTATTCCTTTATAAGTGCATCGAAATCTTCACCGTTCTTTGCTCTTTCAAGAATTTCGTTTGCTTTCTTTTCAGCCTCTGCAAGCTTGTCTTCATCAAGATCTGCACCTGTCGTCATATCCTTTGTTGAAATAAGAATATGCTTTGCTCTTAAATAATTATCTACGAAATACTGCTTAACTTCATCATCTGTCGGTTCTGCAACGTCAAGCTGATCCATTATCTGCTTTGAATATGTTGATGCCGAAATAATTGTTTCCATTATATCATCATCAACACCGTACTTTTTAAGCAACTTATCGCCGGCTTTTTTACCGCCCTGTTGAGCCTTAAAATTTGAAATAGTGCTTTTAACTTGTTTAGCCTCATCGTCGGTTAGAGTTATATCCATTGCCTTTGCAACTTCTTTTAGAAGATATTCTTGCTTTAGATTATCAACTGCGGCGTCTACGTCCTCTGTACCCATTCCGTAATTTGCGAAGAAATTAACCGCACCTTCCGTAATATTAGTATCGCCTATTTTCATAACAGTTTGACCGTTTCCCGAACAACCTGCAAGCAGCATTGCACCAATCAATGATACACTTGCTATTTTTCCAAATCTGCCAAAATTCATAATTATATTCCATAGCCTTTCTGCCCACAATTATTATATTCTAACGCTTATCAGCGGGCAGATAAGTCGTTATATTCGTTATATGTTTAACACATACAACACATATTAGTATATTCCTTATTGACGTTTATGTCAATAGATTTAAAAAATTGTTTACAAAAAGACCATAATTTTTTACCAAAAAAGACCATAATTTACTTATGATCTTTTCATGTATCATTCAATTTTATGAAAGCATTAATACAACTTCAAGCACAATCACAATCGCACTTAAAATGCTAAGCACGGTTACACCGAGAACGCATTTCTTTTTAAGTTTTACAAAACTCGATTCAAGTTCTGAAATTGTATTTTTTGTATTAAGTTGTGTATTCTTCAAATCGAACACACTGTCATTAAGTTTTGAAATCGAATTAAATGCTTGTTTAACTTCCGAAACACTTTTCGCTATTTCATCAACCGAATTTTTGATCTCGGAATAATTATCCTTATGTTCTTTCATTCTTTCGTTATCTTGAACATCAATAATATTCAACTTTTCCGAAATATCTTTAATCTTCGATTTCAAGCCGTCAATATCCTCTGACACATTTTGAATTTTGCTTTCAACATCATCAAATCTGTCTGACATTTCAGATATAGAAACAACGCTTTCGCGAATGTTATCAAGCTTATTGTCAATCTTTTCAACCGAATTTTTAACGGTATTCTTAACTTTTTCCTTTATACCGCTTTCGTCAACGGCATTTTTAATATCTTCCTTAATATCCTCTGCCGTTTTTACAACCTTTTCAAAAGAATTATCTTTCTTTTTTTCTTCTTTTTCGTTTTCAGCCTCAGTTGTATTTTCGGCTTCTTTTTTAGCTTTAAATTCATCAACCTTGCTTACAACCGTGTCTTTAAACTTTCTTGCGCCGTTTTCAATGTCACCGGCTTTTTTCTTGAATTTATCGATAACACTTTGAATATTAATCGTTTCGTTCAAATTAATTCTTTGAGTGTTTTCAACAGGCTCTGCATCGGCATCATTATCTGTTTTTACATCGACATTTTTCAAAAATTCTTCATATTCCTCGTCAGTGCCTGTGTAAAAAGCGTCCTGACCGTCATATGATTCTATGTTCATTCCCTTTTTATCCATCTTGTCACCCTTATTTCCGTGAAATTTCTTAGCTATATCTCTGCCCTTTTCATAGGCATAATCAAAAAACTTATCAAATCTACCGGACATATAATTAATCCTCTTCTGTTTCAGGTTTTTTAGCATTTATTATAACAACTTCATCATCGTCATAACTGTCTGTATCGTCTGAATTTACATTGTAAATTCTTTCACCGCACTTTGAGCAGTACACATCATCAGAATGATTATACGCACCGCATTTCGGACACTTTACGTTTTCTTTAAGCTGATAAAGTTGTTCTTTAAGCTCGTTAACTTCCTCCGTCATAGCGTCGATTTTAGCGAACTTTTCTTCCATATCGTCAATCACTTCGCCTGTTGATTTATAATTTTCATATACAGACTTACCGATTTCGGTATAGATGTCCTTAATTTTGCTTTTCGTTTCGCTTATTGAAAACTTTAATTTTGTTTGGTTTACTATGTTGTTTGTTTTCTCAATTACTGTTTTTGTCACCTGCACTGCGCTGTCCTTAGCTTTGTTTGCGTGTTCCTTTATTTTATCAAATACTTCTTCCATTTTAAAATCGCTCCTTCCTAATTTATTATATGCCTATTAAATTAATTATTTATATTATAACATAAAATGAGTGCTTTTATATTACTATTTCATTATTTTTTCGTTTCACAACAAATTCTGACATTACGTTATTTTGAGTAAAAAGGAAAAGGGGCTACCTTTCGGTAACCCCCATTGATTGATTATGGAATACAGAACTTTATATTCCGCAATCAATTATATACCTATTTCCGATAAATTTCAACAATTAGTTTACACCTTTATAAGCGTCTATCATAATCTGTTCAATTTCCTTAACAAGCGGCAACTTCGGATTTGCAGTTGTACACTGATCCTCAAAAGCCTTGTTTGCAATGTCAGGAATATTTCTCATATAAGTTTCTTCATCAATTCCGCATTCAGAGAATGACAACGGCTCATTAACTTCTTTCATAAGGTCTATAACCGCATTTATAAGGCTCTGTACGCCCTCCTCTGTTGTTTTTGCAGGAAGTCCCAAGAATGCTGCGATTTCTGCATACTTTTCATCTGCGATGAACTTCTTATACTTAGGGAATGACACAAACTTTGAAGGTATTGACGCATTATACTTAATTACGTGCGGCAACAATACTGCATTTGCTCTGCCGTGAGGAACGTGATACTCACCGCCGATTTTATGAGCGATTGAGTGATTTAGTCCTAAGAATGCGTTTGTAAATGCCATACCTGCCATACAACTTGCATTGTGCATTTTTTCTCTTGCTTCTGCGTCCTCAGCACCGTTCTTGTATGCTCTTGGAAGATACTTGAATACAAGCTGAATAGCTTTCATTGCAAGACCGTCTGTGTAATCCGACGCCATTACAGATACATATGCCTCAAGTGCGTGTGTAAGCACGTCAAGACCTGTGTCGGCAGTTGCTGATTTCGGAAGTGACATTACAAACTGCGGGTCGATAATCGCAATATTCGGTGTTAGTTCGTAGTCTGCAAGAGGATATTTCATATTATTCTTCTTATCCGAAATAACCGCAAAACTTGTTACTTCACTACCTGTACCGGAAGTTGTCGGAATAGCTACAAGTTGTGCCTTATTACCCATCTTAGGGAACTTAAATGCACGTTTTCTTATATCAAGGAAACGAAGTCTCAGTGAATTAAAGTCTACATCAGGGTGTTCATAGAACAGCCACATACCCTTTGCGGCGTCCATTGCACTGCCTCCGCCAAGTGCGATAATTACGTCAGGCTTAAATTCGTCCATCATCTGTGCACCGCGTTTTACTGTTTCGATTGACGGGTCAGGCTCTACATCTGAGAAAATTTCACAATGAACGTGCTCCGTTCTCTTTCTTAGGTAATACAAAATCTTATCTACATAACCAAGAGAAACCATACCCGGGTCTGTTACGATAAATGCACGAGTGATATTCGGCATTTTTTCAAGGTACTGAATTGAATTATGCTCAAAATAAATCTTATCCGGAACTTTAAACCACTGCATATTTACTCTCCTCTTAGCCACTCTCTTCTGATTTATAAGGTTCACCGTTGTAACGTTACCGCTGACACTGTTACCGCCGTAGCTACCGCAACCAAGTGTAAGTGACGGCATATTTGTATTATAAATGTCACCGATTGCACCGTGTGATGACGGTGAATTTACGATAAGACGGCTTGCTTTCATTGTTGCAGCATACTTTTGAATTACATCTTCATCATTTGCGTGAATAACAGCCGAGTGTCCCATACCGTGGAACATAACCATTTCTTCTGCTCTGTCGATTCCTTCTTCTGTTGAATCAACGATAAAGTATGCAAGTACCGGACTCAACTTTTCTCTTGAAAGCGGATATTCAGGACCTACGCCGTCCAGTTTTGCAAGAAGAATTTTCGTACCCTCAGGAACTTTCACTCCCGCTTGCTCCGCAATCCATGTTGCAGGCTTACCTACAATTACAGGGTTTACAGCACCCTTTTCACTGTCGATGCAGTAATCGCTAAGCTTTTTAATTTCGTCAGGCTTTGCAAAGTAGCAGCCGTATTTCTTCATAAGTTTTTCAAATTTCGGTGCGATTGCCTTATCTACGATTGCGGCTTGTTCAGACGCACAAATCATACCGTTGTCGAATGTTTTTGAAAGGATAAGGTCGTTAACCGCTTGTTCAAGGTCAGCACTCTTATGAATGTAGCAAGGTACGTTACCCGGACCGACGCCAAGTGCAGGCTTACCTGTTGAGTATGCCGCCTTAACCATTCCGCTGCCGCCTGTTGCAAGAACTGTTGCAACACCCGGATGATTCATAAGTGCGTTTGTTGCCTCGATTGATGGGTATTCAATCCACTGTATACAGTTTTCAGGCGCACCTGCCGCAACTGCCGCGTCAAGAACTATCTTAGCAGCCGCCGCACTGCATTTTTGAGCGCCCGGATGGAAACCGAAAATAATAGGGTTTCTTGACTTAACGGAAATCAAAGCCTTAAACATTGTTGTCGATGTAGGGTTTGTAACAGGTGTAACACCACATACAACGCCTACAGGCTCTGCTATAATTTCGTAATCTTCAAGGTCGTTTTCAGCAATAACACCAACTGTTTTTTCATTCTTGATTGAATGATAAACATATTCTGTTGCAAACATATTCTTGGTTATTTTGTCCTCATACACGCCTCTGCCTGTTTCCTCAACAGCCATCTTTGCAAGCTCCATATGCTTGTCAAGACCTGCAAGAGTCATTGCCTTTACGATTGTGTCAATCTGTTCTTGATTAAGTGCCATAAATTCGTCCAAAGCCTTTTGTGCTTTTGCAACGTAGCCGTCAATCATTTCATTTACGTTAATCTCTGCCATAATAATTCCATAGCCTTTCTGCCTACGGGTTGTTAGTTTTTCTTTGCATCTTATTGTAGGCTGATAAGATGTTTTTACAGAAGACTCTGTTTTGACATAGTATGAAATCTTCCGAATTTTTATTATTGACTTTGTTTATTTAGATTGATAAATTTTTATCGTTATTTATTTATCAATCTTTACAACACTATTATATGAGATTGTTAAACTTTTGTCAATAGTTTTTTTGATATTTTTATTCTTTGTAAGTTTTTCATATATAATTCATTACTTTCTTGTTTAAAACAAACAAAAAAAGTATTGCATTTTCAGCAATACTTTTTATATACAGTCTTTTATATACTTTCCAATCTGTTTATCGACTCGGTATCTCCTACAAGCACGACAATATCGGTATCTTTAAATTTGTATTCGGGTTCAGGTGAAATATTCACCTTACCGCCGTTATTACTCTTTATCGCAACAATATTTACGTTATATTTTTTACGAACAGACAATTCCATAATGCTCTTGCCTATCCATGTGTTCGGTACAACAGCGTCCACAATACTGTATTCGTCCGACAATTCGATTATATCAAGCAATCTGTCAGAAACAAGTTCTATTGCGGCTTTAATGCCTGCCTCCTGTTCGGGAATTATAACATTATCCGCACCGACTTTTTTCAGTACGGTTTTGTGCATATTATCCTTTGCTTTACAGACAACCTGCTTAACTCCCATATCTTTTAGTGCAAGAGTTGTAAGTACGCTGTCCGTTATATCGTCACCGCCGATACACACGATTGCACAATCCGAGTTTTTCACTCCAAGTTGTTTTAACAAGCTTTCGTCTTTTGCGTCGGTACAAGCCGCTCTTGTTACCAAATTTGCAATAGCGTTTATTTTATCCATATTTTTGTCTATCGCAAGCACTTCATAACCCATATTAAAAAGTTGCGTTGCAACAGATGTTCCGAATCTGCCCAATCCTATTACTGTAAAAGTTTTCATAACAAATCCTTAGCCTTTCTGCTATCCGACAATGAAATTACATTCCGGATACCTTATATCATTAGTTTTTCTGATGCGAGTCATAAACACAACGCTTATAGTCATAATGCCCACTCTGCCGAAGAACATATATACAATAAGCAAAATCTTTGTAAATGTGGACGCGCTCCCCGATACACCGACCGAAAGACCGACCGTACTGTATGCCGACGCAACTTCGTATATCGAATTTATCAAATCTTGATTATCAATATAACTTATAAGCACCGAACCGCCCACAACAAGCACAAGCCACAATACAAGCAATGCCATTGCTTGAAGAATAGTCGTGTGAGCAACTCTTCTGCCGTGAATAACAACATCAGATTTGCCACGCAATACGGAAATCAAAGTCATTATTACAAGTACAGCCGTTCCGAGCTTTACGCCGCCCGCAGTCGAGCCTGAAGCACCGCCAATCATCATAAGCACCGTTCCCCAAGCCTTTGACAAGTCGGTTAAATTATTCTGTATAAGTGCGTCAAATCCGGCCGTTCTTGTTGTGACCGACTGAAAGAATGACGCCAATATTTTCTGACCGACACTTTCAGCACCGATTGTATTTATGTTGCCGTATTCAAGAATGAAATACACAAATGTACCCACGACAATAAAAAATATCTGTGCCAAAATTATTACTTTTGAATACACGTTAAGTTGTTTCCACGATTTTTTTGCGATAATATCCTCCCACACAATAAAACCCAATCCGCCTATGGCAACAAGTATCGCAAGCGTACAAAGTACAAGCGGATCGTGTCTGTATGAAAGCATACTTTTTCCGTCACCGATTATATCAAATCCCGCATTGCAAAATGCCGATACGGAATGAAATATACTAAACCACATTCCTTTAAAAAATCCGTATTTCGGTACAAAACGTATTGAAAGCACTATCGCGCCCAACAATTCTATAATTCCCGTTATATGCAAAACGTGCTTTGCAAGTTTGACTATTCCCTCAAGGCTTTCCGTACCCATTGTCTGTGCTATAAGCATTCTGTTTCTAAGTCCGATTTGTCGGTTTGAAACTATAAACACAATACAAAGTATCGTCATAAATCCCAAACCGCCAAGCTGAATTAAAAACAGTATCACCGCTTGTCCGAACAAGCTGAAATATGCACCGACATTTATAAGCGTAAGTCCTGTTACGCAAGTTGCGGACGTTGTTGTAAACAGTGCCGACAAAAACGGCGTCACAACTCTTTCTTTAGATGAAATCGGCAACATTAAAAGTAATGCTCCTACAAGGATAATCAACGCAAATCCAAACGAAATACGCCTTGCCGTATTTATTCTTTTGTGAAATAAAATTTTTCTGATAATATTCATAATTTATTTGCTTTCTCCAAAAAATACTCAAAAATCACATCTTCCGATGTAATTTTCGGAGCTGTCGTCAGACTCTTTAAGTTCGTTTCCACGCATACGGCGAAAACAATATAAGTATCGGATAAAATTCAAGTCTGCCTACAAGCATACCTATTGACATCACTATTTTTGACAATGCCGAGAAATCGGCAAAACTTCCTGTCGGACCTACCAATCCCAATCCCGGACCAATGTTGTTCATAGTCGCAATTACGGCAGTAACCGTTGTTGTAAAGTCCTTATTATCAAAGCTGATAAGAAGAATCGACACAGCCGCAAACAACATATATACAACGAAATATCCCAACACACCGTTTACGATATTCTTTTCAACCGTTTTGCCGTCAACCTTAACCGAAAATACACTTCGCGGACTTACCGCTTTTTTTATTGAGTGAGTGGCTGTTTTCATAAGTATAATAAATCTTGTAACTTTCATACCGCCGCTTGTTGAGCCTGCACACGCGCCGACTACCATCAATAATACAAGTATAATCTGCGAAAGCATAGGCCAACGCACAAAGTCGGCAGTTGAATATCCCGTCGTTGTCATAATTGACGACACTTGGAAGAATGAATATCTGAACGCTCTGCCAAATCCGTGATACATAGGCATAATATTAAGCGCAATAATTACCGTTGCACCTATCATCATTCCTATATACCACTTAACTTCGTCATTACTCTTTATCTGTGAGAATTTTCTTGCAATTATCAAGAAATACACGTTAAAATTCAATCCGAACAACATCATAAATATACCGATAACATAATCGATATATGCACTGTTATAATACGCAACGGAACTATTCTTTATTCCGAAACCGCCTGTACCGGCTGTGCCGAACGTATGGAGCAAGCTGTCAAATACAGGCATACCGCCGAACAGCAAAAGCACAAATTCAATGACCGTAAGCGCTATATATATTCCGTAAAGTATTCTAAGCGAAAACTGCCATCTGCTTGCAAGTTTGCCTACAACAGGTCCCGGCATTTCCGCTCTCATCATATGAGTTGTTCTTGTATCCTTTGACGAAAAAATCGCCATTGCAAACGCAAGTACACCCATACCGCCGAGCCAATGAGTAAAACTTCGCCAAAAAAGCAAGCTCTTGTCAAGTGCCTCGACATTTGTAAGTATAGATGAACCGGTTGTTGTAAAACCTGACACCGTTTCAAAAAAACTGTCCACAAAACTCGATATCTGACCGCTGATATAAAACGGCAGACAACCGATTATTGATATTACAATCCAGCCTATCGCAACGATAAACATTCCGTCACGTCCGTAAAGGCTTTTATTTTTCGGTGCTTTTGCAGATACACAAAGTCCGATTAATACGGATATTCCTATTGGTATTACATACGCCAAAGCTATTGACTCACCGTAAAGCAAAGATAATCCCAAAGGTGCAAGCATTGTTGCCGCAACGGCTACAAGTATTCGTCCTACGGAATATGCTATCATCCTATAATTCATATCTCTTCCTTTCGTAACCGCTATGCAAGTATATCGCCGAGTGTGGTAATATGATATGTTGTCACAATCACAATCGTATCACCGACTTCAAGTTTACTTTCACCGTCCGGCAGCATAATCTTGTTATTTCTGAGAATTGCCGCAATCAAAACATTACGTTTCATCTTAATCTGTGAAAGTGATTTTGAAGTGAGTTCGGATTCTCTTGTAACTCTGAATTCCACAGCTTCAGCTTTATTGTTTACTATTCGGTAAAGAGTTCTCATTTCCGTATCCTTTGCCGATTTCATAGCTCTTGCATAACCGATTATAATATTCGCGGTTATGTTTTTAGGCGTAACGATACTGTACACGCCTGTGTTTTCCATAAGCTCCGCAAACGAAAGACGGTTTACCTTTGTTACAATCTTATCGACAAATCTTGACTGCGAATACATTGATATAATCATATTTTCTTCGTCAATACCCGTCAGTGCAACAAGCGAATCAACTCTGTCAATGCCCTCTTGCGCAAGCACGTGCTTATCTGTTCCGTCGGCACACACAATATCCGCTTTCGGCAAATGCTCGGTCAATTCCTTACATCTGTTCATATTGTGTTCTATAATTTTAACCCTTATGCCGCTTTCAAGAAGCTGTTTCGCAAGATAAAACGATATTCTTCCGCCGCCGATTATAATTGCGGTTTTAACCTTTGTGTTTATAACACCTATCTCATGCATAAATTTCGCAACATCTCTGTGAGATGCGGTTATGTGAAGTTTATCTCCGCTTTCGATAACAAAATCACCGTTCGGAATATACACCTCATTACCGCGTTGCACCGCACATATAAGAAGTTTTATCTTAAACTTTTTGTATATCTCAAAAATAGCTTTTCCGCAAAGTGCGTTATCCGAACTGATGTTAAATTCAATAAGTTCAATTCTGCCTTTTGCGAAAGTTTCTGTTTTGATTGCGGCAGGAAAACGAAGTATTCTCGATATTTCGCAAGCAGTTGCGTATTCGGGATTTACTATAAGATTTATTCCGAGGGCGTTACGCATAAAATCAAGCTGTTTAAAATATTCTCTGTTTCTCACTCTTGCAACACATCTGTCCGCACCAAGTTTTTTAGCCATAACGGTGCAAAGTGCGTTAAATTCATCATTTTCCGTAACGGCAATAAATATGTCCGCCTTGTTAGCCTCCGCCTCGCGCAAAGTTTCAAGGTCAGTACCGCTCCCGCATACGCACCTTACATCATAATCATCTTGAATTCGGTCGCAGATTTTACTTTTAATATCAATAAGAACTACATCGTCGCCCTCATAATTAAAATCCTCTACAAGCTTTCTTCCGACCTTACCGCCGCCTACTACGATTACATTCATTTTTCTTCTCTTTTCTCCCGCGTCATAAGCAATAATACCGCTTCTCTTGCATTTCTGCCATTGTACAAAATATTATAAGCTTCTTCAACAATAGGCATTTCAACATTATATTTGTGTGCCATTTCATATGCCGCCGTTGCGGTGTTTACACCCTCAACAACCATATGAACGCTTTCCAAAGTTTCCTTTAAACTCTTGCCTTGACCCAAAAGTATTCCGGCACGTCTGTTTCTCGAATGCATACTTGTGCAAGTAACAATCAAATCACCTACACCGCTAAGTCCCATAAATGTCTTTTCATTTGCACCCATAGCCTTGCCGAGTCTTGCAATTTCAGCAAGACCTCTTGTCATAAGTGCCGCTTTTGTATTGTCGCCGTAACCAAGTCCGTCACTTATTCCCGCACAAAGTGCGATAACGTTTTTAAGCGCTCCGCCAAGTTCAACACCTATTATATCGGTTGAAGTGTACACTCTGAACATATCTCCCATAAACACGTCTTGAATAAATTTAGCCGTATCAATATGCTCCGACGCAACAACATTCGTTGTAGGAAGTCCTCTTGAAACCTCCTCTGCGTGTGACGGACCGCTCATAACAGATATATCCGCCTGCGGAATTTCTTCTTTATACACCTGTGAAAGACGTAAAAGTGTACCTTCTTCAAGTCCCTTTGATATATTTACTATTTTCTGTCCCTCTTTAACGTGCGGCGAAAGCTGTTTCGCCGTTGTTCTCGTTGCCGGTGACGGTGCGGCTGTTATAATAAGCTCCGCTCCGTCTGTACATTCAGCCATATCGTGACTGCAATAAATTGTATCCGGAAATTTCACTCCCGGCAAAAATTCTTTGTTTTCTCTGTCTTTTTTCAGTCTGTCCGTTTCTTCCTGTATCCACGACCATAAATATACATTATGTCCTCTTGAAGATAAAAGTATCGCTATGGCAGTTCCCCAACCGCCTGAGCCAATTACTGCAATTTTCATTTTACTTCTCCTTTTTTTGCTCCAAGTTTGTTTTCTGTACCATTTAACAATCTCTTTATATTTGCATGATGTCTTGCTATTAAAAGTCCACCGATAATAACAACGCACACAAGCTGAATTACATCAACGCTCTTTGTAACAATCATTTTAACGATTTCTATAACTATGTACATTGCACCGCCCAAGATTGAACCGAGCGATACATACCTTGTTACTGCCATAACCGCTATTGCAACAACAGCCACAATAAGTCCGACTTTCCAGTCAAGCATTAACACAACGCCCAGCGAAGTCGCAACACCTTTGCCGCCTTTAAATCCGAAGTAAAGCGGAAAATTATGACCGAGAATTACGCATACACCTGCGATATAACTTATAACAGGATATATTTCATCTATACCCGCAATATTTTTTACAAGTCTTGATAAAAGTATCACGACTATGCCTTTTAACACGTCAAGCAACAGTGTTATAACACCCATTTTCTTGCCGTATGTTCTTAGCATATTCGTTGCACCCGCATTTCCCGAACCGCTTTCACGGATATCCTTACCGCTCAGCATTTTTGAAAGCAGTATAGAAAAATTAACCGAACCGATTAAATATGATACTAGCGCCGTCAAGGCAATTATTAAATATGTCATAACTCTCTCCCATTACATTTTCTTTTCATTTTTCTCTCTTACGATAAACTTTATAGGTGTTCCCTCAAAACCAAATGCCTCACGCACTTGATTTTCGATAAATCTCAAATATGAATAGTGGAACAAATCCTTTGAATTTGCGAACAAAATAAATGTCGGCGGTGCTGTTGCAGCCTGTGTACCGTAGTAAACCTTTAAACGTCTGCCCTTGTCTGACGGTGGCTGTTGCTTTGCCATTGCTTCGTTTAAGACGTCGTTAAGCATACCGGTTGTAATTCTTCTCTTGTGCTGCTCATTTACTTTCTTGATAAGTTCCAAAAGCTTGTCAACTCTCTGACCTGTCTTTGCACTGATGAATATAATTTCCGCATAAGACATAAACGCAAATTCTTCACGCACACGCATTGTAAAGTTTTTCATAGTCTTTGTGTCTTTAGAAACAATATCCCACTTATTAACTGCAAAAATACAAGCCTTACCCTGCTCGTGAGCATAGCCGGCAACCTTTGTGTCCTGTTCTGTAATACCCTCGTTTGCGTCAATCATAATAACGCACACGTCACTTCTGTCAACCGCCGCAAGCGAACGTACAACACTGTAACGCTCTACGTTTTCGTCAATCTTACCGCGTTTTCTCATACCGGCAGTATCGATAAACAGATACTTGTCGCCGTTCTTTTCGTAATGTGAGTCGATTGCGTCACGCGTTGTTCCTGCGATGTTACTTACAATAACTCTGTCCTCACCCAAAATTTTATTTATAAGCGACGACTTACCTGCATTCGGTTTACCGATTACCGCAACTTTAATTTCGTCCTCGTCATCTGACGTATCTGCGTCCTCAGGGAACAAGTGAGTAACTTCGTCAAGCAAATCACCTACACCCAAACCGTGAGTTGATGAAATAGCAATCGGATCGCCAAGTCCCAAATTATAAAATTCATAAAATTCAAACGGCGGATCGCCTGTATTGTCAACCTTGTTTACGGCAAGCACAATCTTTTTCTTCGCCTTTAAAAGCATTTGTGCAACGTCCTGGTCATTTGCCGTAACACCGTCTTTTACGTTTGTCATAAGCACAACAACGTCTGCCATTTCAATGGCAAGCTGTGCCTGACGGCGCATTTGTACAAGGATTTCGTCCTTTGACGCAGGCTCGATACCGCCTGTATCGATAAGCGTAAAGTGCTTGTCAAGCCACACTGCGTCAGAATAAATTCTGTCACGCGTTACACCCGGTGTGTCCTCTACTATACTTATTCTCTTTCCTGTTATCTTATTAAACAAAGTCGATTTTCCGACGTTCGGTCTGCCGACTATCGCTACCAATGGTTTCATATTCTTCTCCTTTAAAATTCAAGTTCTTCTCCCAAGATTTTCTCAATAAATTCATATCCGTCATTTATGACAGGCTCTATCTTCACATTCAACGCTTTTTCAACGTCTGATACAGTCAAATCATCAAGGAAAATCCCGTCTTCATCTCTCAGCATACTGTGCGGAATAAGCATTATATCCCCTATAGGCTTGTCTTTAAGCTGGTCGATTATATCTCCGCCCGTGACAAGTCCCGAAACGTTTACGCCTCCGCCGAAAAAGTTATTTTTTATCGCATAAACAGTTATCTTTACGTCTGTCTTTTCCATAAGACGTTCCGACAAACCCGTTATAAAAGATGCCGCCGCCTCACCTGTTACAAGAGTTACATTTCTGTCATACTTTTTGTTTTTCACAAGTTTAATTGCCGAATCAAATTCTTCTGCCATACTGGCAATCAATCCTACACCGTTTTCAAGCTGCGGAAAGCCCTCATACACTTCTGCGTCAGGTATAGGCAATTCCGCATTCAAATAAAATTCGTCAGAAAGATAAATTAGCCTTGTTCCAAGTTTATCATACAGTTTTTTCTGCCAAGTCTCAACTTGTTTTATTGTTTGTGCGGAAGTTTCCTTTGTAAACGGTTTCAGCGGATAAAGTCCGTCACGATAGCGTGTAAGACCGACAGGAACGATTGATACACTGTTTACATTCGGGAACAGTGCCGCCAGTTCGGATATTGACCTGTCAAGTTCCTTGCCGTCATTAATTTCGGGACAAAGCACTATCTGACAGTTCATATAAATATTATTAGCCGCAAACTTTTTCATTATGTCATAGCACTTACCCGCAAAACGATTATTCAGCATTTTACATCTAAGTTCGGGATTGGTTGCCTGAACCGATACGTTAATCGGCGAAACACGCATTTTTATAAGTCTGTCTATTTCTTCGTCTGACATATTCGTAAGCGTTACATAGTTTCCCTGCAAAAACGATAATCTCGTATCATCATCTTTAAAATAAACCGTTTCACGCATACCTTTAGGCAACTGATCTATAAAACAGAATATACACTTATTTCGACAACTTTGTGCCTCGTCAATAAGTCCCTCTTCAAATTCAATACCTATATCGTCGTAATCATTTTCAATCGTTATAACTTCGGTAGTACCGTCCTTTTTCAGTATTTCAAGAGTAACTTCATATTCGGCTGTAAGATAGCGATATTCAAGTATATCGTGAAAATCGTGTCCGTTAATGCTTATCAGCTTATCCCCGACTTCAATTCCGGCATCTTCCGCGATTGAATACGGTTCTATATATTTAATTGTGGTATTAACTTTTCTCATATTTTTTTCTCCGCATTATTATCCAATATGTATTATTACACAAACACAGAAAAAAATCAAGGCATTTGGCAAAAATAAAGACAACCAATGTAATCAGAGGTTGTCTTATCTAATGTTTATTCATAAATTATCCATACTTTTCTGCCAATACCACACCCAAAATTATCAAACCACCGCCGATATACTGCACCAATCCCATTGTTTCGCCCAAGAATATCGCACCGAGTATTATTGAAGTAATCGGCTCGAATGCCGACACAATTCCAGCAGTTGACGCGCCCTCGTAACGCACTCCGACTTGAAAAAGCGGCACTGCCCCAAGCGTTATAATAAGTGATATAGCCACCGACAGTATCCATGCTTTATAATCCATTTCCGCAAACACCAAGCTATCAGTTGTCAAACCGAAAATATATGTGCCGATACTCATAATAATCATAAGATAAAACGTAAGTTTTATATAGTCCATTTCGTCAAGTTTGGAACGATACATATAAACGACATAAAAGCTATAAAATATTCCCGACAAAATCGCAAGTATCACGCCGATTTTATCGGCTGTATTATTAAGGTCAACAAACATAAACATTCCGAGCGTGACAAGCATAACCGCAAGAAGTTTTATCTTCTTGATTTTTTCTTTGTACACTACCGCCGAAGTTATTACGATTATAAGCGGATATATAAAATGGAGCGTTGTCGCAAGTCCTGTTGAGATATAGTCATATGCGGCATAAAGTGAAATCATTGAAAATGAACCGCCCACCACACCAAGTAAAATTATATCTATAAGTTCCTTTTTTGTAAGTTTAAACGACACTTTTCTGAAAATCATTATAAAAAATAAAAGCGGCAGCATTAGGAATGTACGCAAAAAAGTAAGCGTAATTCCGTTTGCTCCGCTTTTGTATGCAAATTTAGCCAGTATCGGTGCAAATCCGTAAATAAATGCCGATAAAATTAAACAAACTTTACTCTTTGACACCGAAATCCCTCCATAGAATAGGGCGTTAAAGTGTTTCAAGCTCCTTCGCCCAAATTTGATATGAGGCGTCGGACGGCATTCGCCAATCGCCTCTCGGAGAAAGAGCAACACTTCCTACTTTCGGGCCGTCAGGCAGGCACGAACGTTTGAATTGCTGTGCGAAAAATCTTCTGTAAAATACCTTTAACCATTCGAGTATAACTTCTCTGTCATATATCCCCTCAAACGCAACTTCAGCCAATCTCAGTATCTTTGACGGCTTTGAACCAAAACGCATAAGATGATACAAAAAGAAATCGTGAAGTTCATACGGACCGACAATATGTTCGGTCTTTTGGGATATTTTTCCGTCTTTCGGCGGAAGAAGTTCGGGACTTACAGGTGTATCCAATATATCCTGTAATGTTTTCTTCAATATATCGTTATTTGTACGTTTAGCCTCATAATCGACAAGGTAGCGAATAAGTGTTTTCGGAACACCCGCATTAACGCCGTACATCGACATATGGTCGCCGTTATACGTTGCCCAGCCGAGTGCAAGCTCGGACATATCACCTGTACCGATTACCAAGCCGCCGCTTTTGTTTGCAACGTCCATAAGAATTTGAGTTCTTTCTCTCGCCTGAGAATTTTCATATGTGACGTCATAGACATTCGGATCGTGTTCTATATCCGCAAAATGCTGATTTACCGCCGCTTTGATATTTACTTCTTTTAATGTAACACCAAGCGAATTTGCAAAATTAACCGCATTGTTATACGTTCTGTCCGTTGTACCGAAACATGGCATTGTTACCGCGATTATATTCTTTCTGTCAAGATTAAGACTGTCAAACGCACGCACGGTTACCAAAAGTGCAAGTGTCGAGTCAAGTCCTCCGCTTACACCCACAACAGCCGTTTTGGCATGTGTATGGTCAAGTCGCTTTTTTAGTCCCAACGACTGAATTGAAAGGATTTCTTCACTGCGTTTTTCACGCTTTTTGTCGTCTGACGGAACGAACGGCTGTTTATCGACATAACGTGTTATTTTAGTGTCCCCGATATTCATATCAAGTTTTACACACACATATTTTTCACTGCCGACTATATTATAGGTATTGCTCTTTTTTCTCTCACCCACAAGTCTTTCCAAATCAAGCTCGGTATATACACATTCGTTGTTAAATCTTTTACTTCTTGCCAAAATCGTGCCGTTTTCGGCAATCATATTATCACCTGCAAATACAAGGTCAGTCGTTGATTCGCCGTATCCCGCGTCGGAATAAATATAACCGCAATAAAGTTTTGCAGACTGACTTTTTACAAGCATTTCGCGGTATTCATCTTTTGCAATAACTTCGTTGCTCGCAGAAATGTTTGCTATAATCGTTGCACCTGCAAGTGCGTGGTTGACCGACGGCGGCATAGCCGTCCACAAATCCTCGCAAATTTCAACCGCAAGAACAAAATCTTCACACGCATCTGTTTTAAATAATATATTCGCACCGAACGGCACTTCTTCACCGTTTATATTCACATATGTCACTTCATTTTTACCGGCCGTGAAGTGTCTTGCCTCATAAAATTCGGCATAGTTAGGAATATTGAGTTTCGGAACAAGACCTTTTATGTGTCCCCCGTTTACCACTGCGGCACAATTATAAAGCGTCTGCTCCGCAACGTACGGAAGTCCGACAACGGCGGTTATATCAAGATTTTCCGTTGCTTTTGCTATTTTGATTAAGCTGTCTTTTGCACTGTCAATCAATATTTTCTGCAAAAACAAATCACCGCAAGTATATCCCGTTATGCAAAGTTCCGGAAATACTATAAGCTTTATATCATTTTGAGCCGCGTCTTCGATTGCCTTTATTATATTTGATGTATTATAATCGGTGTCCGCAACCTTTATATCAACAGTTGCACTTGCACATCTTACAAATCCGTCTTTCATAAATCAATTTCCTTTCTTTATTCTGTCCCAATAAACTTTTGCCGACTGTTCGGTTTTATTGTCCCCAAAATCATAATATTTAGTGTCCCTAATGTTATTAGGCAAATATTGCTGTTTGACATAATGATTTTCATAACTGTGCGGATATTTGTACTCTGTTCCGTGACCGAGTTTTTTTGCTCCGCCGTAATGCGAATCTTTCAGATGTTCCGGTATATCGCCCGTATCCATACCCTCAATATCACTCAACGCACTGTCAATCGCCATTATTGCCGAATTTGATTTTGGTGCGGTTGCAAGTAAAATAACCGCTTCCGCAAGCGGTATTCTCGCCTCAGGGAAACCAAGCTGCAGGGCACTGTCAACACAAGCTTTCACGACCGATATAGCCTGTGGATACGCAAGTCCTATATCCTCTGCCGAAATAACCAAAAGCCTACGGCAAATGCTCGGCAAATCACCTGCCGAAACAAGTCTTGCAAGATAATGAACTGCCGCATCCGGATCTGAACCTCTTATTGATTTTTGAAACGCACTTAAAATATCATAATGACTGTCACCGTCACGGTCGTAACGCATAGCTTTTTTTTGCGTTGCCTGTACCGCCGTGTCAAGCGATATGTGTATTTTTTTATCTTTGTTTGGCGGTGTTGCAATAAATGCAACTTCAAGCGAATTTAAAGCTTTTCTCACATCTCCGTTTGAAACGTGTGCCATATGCCGTATTGCGTCTTTGTCAACGGTTACGTCAAAGCCTTTATAATCCGACTCTTTTAATTCTTCAACCGCTCTTTCAAGTGCCTTTTCAATCTCGCTCGGCTCAATCTGTTTAAATTCAAACACAACACTTCTTGAAAGCACCGCATTATACACATAAAAATACGGATTTTCCGTTGTGCTTGCGATAAGCGTTATCTTGCCGTTTTCCATAAATTCAAGCAAAGACTGTTGTTGTTTCTTATTAAAATGCTGTATTTCGTCAAGGTACAGCAATACTCCGTCCATTGCCAAAAAGCTGTCAAGCGTTGATACAATATTTTTTATATCCGCAACGGACGCAGTTGTCGCATTAAGTCTATGCAAAGTTTTACCCGTTTTTTGAGCGATTATGTTTGCAATGGTAGTTTTACCGACTCCGCTCGGACCGTAAAATATCATATTCGGTACTTCGTCATTTTCGATTATGTTTCTTAAAATTTTTCCTTCACCTATCAGGTGCTTTTGTCCGACAACTTCATCAAGCGTCTTTGGACGTATTCTATCAGCCAATGGTGTTTTCATTGTGATTCTTTACCTCTTGTATAAGCTTATTAACTTCTTCCTCCGTAACCGTTGTCATTCCCGAACGCTTACATTCTTTCAGCTTTTCGGCATATTCTGCGGCTTTATCGTACTTGTTAAGTTTCATTGCAATCTGTATGCCGTGATAAAAGCCCTCGACAAAGTTAGGTGCCGACCCGACAAGTTCATCAGATATTTTTTCTGCTTTTTCATATTCGCCTTTTCTGAAATAACAAATTGAAAGATTATCTTTTATGTCCCTGTCATCACTGTTGTAATCATAAGCTTCTTCACAAAGTTTTGTTGTTTCGTCAAGGTCATCGTTTCTAAGTAATTTAAAATAGCCAAGCATACCGTAAATACTTGAATTTCTGTAACCTTCGTTCATCATTGACTGTGCATCCTCAATCGCCTCGTCAAGTCTGCCTTGCTTATAGTAAACCATACATCTTTGTTGCTTTGCCAAATTCTTTTTTTCCGGTGCAAGTCCTTTTACTCTTATAATCGGATCAAGAACTTTTTCCGCCTCGTCGGCATAACCTGTACGTAAAAGCACATATGCGTAAGACGATTTCAACTTTACATTTGCTCTGCCCGTTTCACACGCCTTTTTATACCACTCTCTCGCACGGTCCTCGTCACCGATTTCAAATGCTTTGTTGCCGTTTATCGCATAATAGGTCGGCAAAAAATTATATATTCCCACACCTATAGCCACAATCGCAACGGCTATTCCAAGAAATACATTAAACTTAAACGCTACAATAATTATAGCAAGTGCAATAAGAACTGCAATTAAATTCATAAAAATCGTACCTTTCTTTATAAAAATCAAGAGGCTGCAAGCAGCCTCTTAAAATAGTAGTCAAAACCGCCATAGTTTTGTCTTGATTAATATTCGGCAGTACCGACTGTTCTTGGGAACGGAAGAACGTCACGAATGTTAGAAACACCTGTAATATACATAACAGCTCTTTCAAAGCCAAGACCGAAACCTGCGTGTTTGTTTGTTCCGTATCTGCGAAGGTCAAGATAGAAATTATAATCTTCTTCCTTAAGACCAAGTTCTTTCATTCTTTCAACAAGTACGTCATAATTTTCTTCTCTCTGGCTTCCGCCGATGATTTCTCCGACACCCGGAACAAGCAAGTCCATAGCCGCAACCGTCTTTTGGTCATCGTTAAGTTTCATATAGAAAGCCTTGATTTCCTTCGGATAATCTGTTACAAACAACGGACGCTTAAATACCTGTTCTGTAAGGTATCTTTCGTGTTCTGTCTGTAAATCGCAGCCCCATTCCACCTTATTGTCAAACTTAACCTTACCGGCTTTTGAATCTTCGATAAGTATATTTACAGCCTCTGTATATGTTACGTGAGCAAACTCACTGTTTACAACGTGGTTTAGACGGTCAAGAAGTTCCTTGTCGATAAATTGATTGAAGAACTGCATTTCTTCGGGAGCATTTTCAAGACAATAGTTAATGATATACTTTAGCATATCCTCTGCAAGTTCCATATCGTCTTTTAGGTCTGCGAATGCGATTTCAGGCTCAATCATCCAAAATTCAGCCGCATGACGTGTTGTGTTTGAATTTTCGGCTCTGAATGTAGGACCGAATGTGTAAACATTTCTAAATGCCATACAGTATGTTTCAACATTAAGCTGACCGCTTACCGTAAGGTTTGCCTGTTTGCCGAAGAAGTCCTGTGAATAATCAACTGTTCCGTCATCATTCTTAGGGACATTGTTCAAATCAAGTGTTGTAACTTGGAACATTTCGCCCGCACCCTCGCAGTCACTTGCAGTGATAATCGGAGTATGAACGTATACAAATCCTCTCTCCTGGAAGAATTGGTGAATTGCATACGCAATCATCGAACGCACTCTGAACACTGCCGAGAATGTATTTGTACGCGGTCTTAAATGAGCGACTGTACGCAAATATTCAAAGCTGTGTCTTTTCTTCTGTAACGGATAATCCGGTGTAGATTCACCGTCGATTACAACGTTTTCAGCCTTTAATTCAAACGGCTGTTTTGCGTCCGGTGTAAGTACAAGTGTACCTGTTGCCGTAATTGCAGCTGCAATGTTTAGCTTTGAAAGTTCCGCAAAGTTATCAAGTTTATCCGACTCAATTACTATCTGCAAATTCTTAAAAAATGTACCGTCATTTAATTCGATAAAACCGAAATTCTTTGAAATTCTTATGTTTCTTATCCAACCCGATACTGTTATTTCTTTTCCCCCAAACTCATCCTGTTTTCTGAACAAGTCTTTTACAACTGTTTTCATAATCTAAATAATAATCCTTTCAATAGTTATTAAATATAGTAGCTCTGTGCCACCGTTTCGCCTTTTAGGCACCCTCTCAGGGAGAGGCTTATTATAGTAGCTTTATTCCTTTTTCTTCACAAGTCTTACGCATATCGTCCGGCCATACAGATGCCTGTACTTCGCCTATATGAGCCTTACCAAGCATATACATACACAATCTTGACTGGCCGATACCACCGCCGATTGTATAAGGAAGTTCCTTATTAAGAAGTTTCTTATGGAAATCAAGTTCAAGTCTGTCCTCACAGCCTGCAATCTTAATTTGCGAAAGAAGTGAATCTTCGTCAACTCTGATACCCATGCTTGAAAGTTCGTAAGCCATATCAAGAACAGGATAATAAACAAGAATATCACCGTTAAGCTCCCAATCGTCATAATCCGGTGCTCTGCCGTCGTGTCTTTGACCCGACTTCAATTCTTTACCGATTTGCATTAGGAATACCGCTTTCTTTTCGCGAAGAAGTTTATTTTCTCTTTCTTTCGGTTCAAGATCAGGGTACATATCCTCAAGTTCTTGTGTTGTTATAAACGTAATTTCCTCAGGGAAATTATTTTCAATACCGCTGAACTTTTGGCATACTCTGCTTTGAGTTGACTTCATAGCGGTATATATACGTTCTACAAAACTCTTTAAAGTGTCAACAGTTCTGTCTGACTTATTTATAACAGCCTCCCAGTCCCATTGGTCAACGTACATAGAGTGAAGATTGTCCACTTCCTCATCACGTCTTATGGCGTTCATATCTGTATACAAGCCCTCACCCGGATTAAAGCCGTATCTGCCGAGAGTCATTCTCTTCCACTTTGCAAGTGAATGAACAATTTCAAGTGTAGCACCGCCGATACAAGGTGCATCAAAACTTACAGGACGTTCAACTCCGTTAAGATTATCGTTAAGACCTGTTTCTGGACGTACAAATAACGGTGCTGAAATTCTCTGCAAATTAAGTGCAGAAATTATTTCATGCTGAAATGTATCCTTTATAAATTTAATTGCTTTTTCCGTTTCGCGTCCGTTAAGATTTGATTTATAGTTTTCGGGAATTATTAGTGACATTTTTTATTCTCCTTTATCAATTATTTCAATATTGTCAAGCGTCTGTTTGAAATTCTGACGTATGGCATTAAGATATTCTTCACGGAGCTTTGCACGCTCCGTCATTTCCTCAGGCGTCAACCCATCGGAACTTCTTGCCTTTTTCGCAAGTTCATTTATTCTGTCAATTTTCTTCTTATCCAAAAGATTTACCTCCCCAAGAAAATATCACTACTACTATTCTAACCCATTTTGAAGAAAAATTCAAGTAAAATATGGGACAATGTGCAAAATTAATAGATTAGTCATAATATATATTACAAAACATTGAAAGGAGGCACTCACAATGGGCGAATGTTGTGGAAACGGTTGTCAAAGAGGCGGTTGCGATTTTGATCTTGATATGATTATTTGGGTTCTTATTATTATCGTTATCGTTACTTGTATGTGCAACAACTAATCTTACATTAACTCCACTTTCAAAATATCAGTGGCAAACAGCGGTGCTTTTTTCGAAAGCACCGCTGTTTTGCGGTATAAAAACATATTTTTAAGTATTATTTTTATTTTTTGAATAAAACTATTGACAAATGATATAGTATACCGTATAATGAATATATGAACAGTTATTCATATATTCAAGTATGGAGGTGTAGATATGAAAAAGAATAACGATAGTAATATTGCAGAAGATAATAAAGATGTCTGTTGTGAAAAACATGAACATCATCATGAACACGAGGACCACTGCAGTTGTGGTCACGATCATCATAAACACGAGCACGAGGCTCATTGTAACTGCGGACATGAACATCATCATGAGCATGATGACCACTGCGGTTGCGGTCACGACAATCATCACGAACACGAAGACTATTGCGGTTGCGGTCACGATCATCACGAACACGGATGTGGCTGCGGATGCGGTTGCGGTTGTGAACATGGAGAGGAAGATGAAAAGGTTCTTATTATAAGACTTATAGCCGGTGCAATACTTTTTGTGGCAGGTATCATAACAGAAAACATACTTTCTTCCCCATTGGTATCAGATATTTTATTTGTAGTCGCTTACATTGTTCTTGGCTATAATATAGTTTGGAATGCGATTAAAAACATATTCAAGGGACACTTATTCAATGAAAACTTCTTAATGAGTATAGCAAGTATCGGTGCATTTGCTGTCGGTGAACACCCTGAGGCAGTTGCCGTAATGCTGTTCTATCAAGTCGGCGAGGCACTGCAGGAACGTGCGGCACAAAAGAGCCGTAATTCAATTACGGACCTTATGGATATTCGTCCCGACTATGCCAATATAGAAGTAAACGGCACGATTACAAAAGTTTCTCCGTCTGAAATTTCAATCGGAGATATTATAATTGTAAAACCGGGCGAAAAAATTCCTCTTGACGGTACAATAACTTCGGGCGAAACATATCTTGATACAAAAGCACTTACAGGCGAAAGCGTACCGCGTAAGGCTGTTACCGGTGATACGGTATTGAGCGGAAGTTTGAATACAGGCTCACCTATATATATTAAAGTAGAAAAAACATACGGCGAAAGTACCGTTTCAAAAATTCTTGATATGGTTGAACACGCTCAAAGCAAAAAAGCAAAATCGGAAAAATTTATTTCCGTATTTGCTAAATACTATACACCGATTGTCGTTGCACTTGCGGTAATAGTTATGTTCGTCCCTCCCCTGTTTCTCGGAGATTTCAGAACTTGGATATATCGCGGACTTATGTTCCTTGTGGTTTCTTGCCCCTGTGCATTGGTTGTATCAATTCCGCTTGGTTTCTTTGCCGGTATCGGTTGTGCCTCAAAGAACGGTATTCTTGTTAAGGGCAGTAACTTCATCGAAAAGCTTGCTAAACTTGATACTGTCGTATTTGACAAAACAGGTACTCTTACAAAAGGTGTATTCGCCGTAAAAGACGTATATTCGGTTATCGACAAAGACGAACTTATAAAATATGCCGCTTATGCTGAATTTTACTCAACACACCCTATCGCCGTATCGGTTAAAAATGCTTACAAAGACACCGTTGACACTGCAAAAATCTCAAACTACACAGAAATTTCCGGTATGGGTATCAGTGCAGATATAGACGGTCATAAAGTTTTAGCCGGTAACGGCAGACTTCTTGAGAGCAACAATATCTCTCACGAAAAAGCAGAATCACACATCGGAAGTATTATATACATTGCAGTTGACGGAAAATTTGCCGGATATATCGTTATATCTGATGAAATCAAAGCTGACAGTAAATCTGCAATTTCAGCATTGAAACAGCTTAATATCAAATCTGTTATGCTTACCGGCGACGTAAAGAAAAACGCCGATTATACCGCAGAGCAGATTGGTATTGATAAAGTTTATTCGCAGTTGTTGCCACAGGATAAGGTTTCAAAACTTGAAGAAATCCTTTCTTCTAAAAATCCTAAAAAGAATGTTGCATTCGTCGGTGACGGAATTAACGACGCACCCGTACTTATGCGTTCGGACGTCGGTATTGCTATGGGCGGTATCGGTTCGGACAGTGCAATCGAGGCGGCTGACGTTGTTCTTATGACTGATGAACCTTCCAAAATTGCCAAAGCATCTAAAATCTCCGCAAAAACTATGTCTGTTATAATCCAAAACATTGTATTTGCTATCGGCGTTAAAGTTCTTGTTATGATTTTAAGCGTACTTGGCATAAGCACAATGTGGCTTGCAATTTTCGCTGATGTAGGTGTATCATTGCTTGCGATTTTAAACTCACTTCGAGCATTATATTACAAAGATTAATCACATATCCCCATATAAGAGATGTCAAAACAAAAAGTTTTGACATCTTTTTTTGTTGTATTTTACAGTATTTACGGCATTAAAAAAATATATTTTAAAATTTTTTGGAATTTTTTTGAAAAATCTCTTGATTTTATTAACATTTTATGGTAATATACTTTACGTAATGGAAATCATTTACAAATAGTGGACATCATATTAACTTTATACAATAGGAGGACTTACTTATGAACAACAATATCTCTGTACTAATAGCAGATGACAACGAAGATTTAGCAAAGGAATTATCATCATACATAGGTGCAAAGCCTAATATGACAGTAACGGCTATTGCAACAGACGGTGAAGAGGCTTACACTCTTATTTCTCAAACCAGACCCGACGTTATAATTCTTGACCTTGTAATGCCGAAACTTGACGGTATAGGAGTTTTAAAGCGTATGCAGACTTTGACATTTGATAAAAAGCCTAAAATCATAGTTTATTCCGTTTCATCAATAGCAATTAAAATGGCTGCGTCAGTAAGTCCTTTAATTGACTACTGTCTTTTAAAACCGCAAAGCAACGAACGTGTATACGAAGTTATTAAAGATTTAACATCTGTTCCTATGGTTAGCGCAATACCGCTTTCACACAATATAACAGCTCAAAAAGCCGAAGAAACAGACCTTGAAACTATCGTTACAGACTTCATTCACGAGCTTGGTGTTCCGGCACATATTAAGGGTTATCAATATATCCGAAGTGCAATAATGATGGTTGTTGAAAATATGGATCTGTTAAACTTCATAACTAAACAGCTTTATCCCGAAATTGCAAAGGCATATAATACAACCGCCAGCCGTGTCGAACGTGCAATCCGTCACTCAATAGAGGTTGCTTGGAGCAGAGGTAAGCCTGAGGTTATGAATGAAATTTTCGGCTACACAATCCACACAGGCAAAGGCAAGCCGACAAATTCAGAATTTATCGCAATGGTTGCCGACAGAATCAGACTTCAATTAAAATAATAAAATATATCCTCTCTCAAAAAAAGTATCCTCTGTTGAGGATACTTTTTTGTTAATTTCCTTGAACTGTTGTTTCTCCGCCGTCCGTTTCGGGAATGTCTGTTTCCTCTGTTGTCGGTACTTCTGTCGGAGCTAAAGTTGGCGTTGGTGTTGATTTAGGTTTATTCTGCAAATCGTATAATCTCATAATAGTTGAGATTGACTGTTCATTTGTATAATTTGATTTAGGTGAAAACATATCGTCGCCCATACCTGTCATTATCTCGGCTTTGTTCATCTGATAAACAGCCTCTTTTGCCCACTCGCCTATTTCTTCATCATCGGCATACTTATAATCCGACAATTTGTAATTCTCATAGAAATCGTTATACCCCATATACTGCGCTGTCTTATACAAAAGCATCGACGCCTCTTCACGCGTAATCGAATTATTAGGTTTAAACGTACCGTCCTCATAACCGCTTATAATTCCTGCCGTACCCAAAAGCGAAACTTCTTCTCTTGTTGTATCGATGAATTTGACATTCTGCTCTGTCGGCAATTTATCCTTTGCCTTTAGCATATTTGCAAGAATTATGCAGAACTTTTCACGCGTCATATTGTCCGTATACACAAGTGTATCTTTGTATCTGTACGGTGCAACATCAAGCGAATACGCTCTCTTAACTTCTTTTTCTGCCCACTTTGACGGCTTTGATTTATTGAATGTTATATTTGCAAGCGGCATACGATGATTATAGTTCTCCCACTTCTGACCGTCTGCCGACTTAAATCTGTTTCCGTCTGCGTCCTCAACATAGTAATATCCGTCATAATAAACGGCAAGCTGAATAAGTTTATCAAATTCATACTTATCTTTTATTTTATAATTTTTGTCAAGATAGTAAATGGTCTTTACCTTCCCCCACTCTGAAGTGTAGTAATAAGGACAGCCGTCCCATTCAATCCATCTTAACATATATCCGGTATTTGTTTTCAAAAGTTCGTAACTGTCATAATTACCGTTTATAATATCCTTTACTTCCTGCGGCAATTTGTCCTTTACTTCCGATGCCAAGACACCTGTTGTAATCGGTCCTTGCTCTGCTCTCGGTTCATCGGCATAATCTTCGTAATACTTATCAATATGACTTTCATTGCATACTCTGAATGAATTTCTTATACCGCCGACGTAATTTATAGGCAATACCATATTAATCGTAAATTCCTTTTCATTGTTTGCCGGAATTAATACACTTGCCATTGTATCTTTTTTAGCAGGACTTGACTCGTCTTTCAAAAGACCGCTGTGCTTGCCGTTTTCGTCCTCAACATACACCGCAATATTTGACGAAGTTTCGGCAACGTATTCAAAATACTTATCTTTATTCGTTACGTTCTTAACTTTCAAATTATATGCCTCTGTTACGCAATAGTTGCCCATACTGCAACCGTAGCCTTGATTACTGCGTTTAACGGAAAGTTCATAATTTGGAACATAGTCCTCTTTGTTGTACCAAGTTGACGCACCCGGATATTCCGCGGTATCACTGTGATACGGGTCCCATATCCATAAATTATTTTTTTCTTTTTCCTTTACATTAGAGCCGTAATAATCAAGTTTTGAATCATCTTTGTATGTCAAAGTAAGCAAGTCCGACTGTACAGATATATCTTTCGACCAAATATCGTCCTGCGGATTAAGATTGGTGCACCATGTGTCCGTGACATAGCCGTCAGGCTGATATTGATTAAATACTTTGTTTTTTATATACTCACCGTCTTTGTATGTATTGTCAATAGTATATTCAAGGTCAACATTAACCTTTGGAAGTGAATCGGCAACACCTTTTTCCGTTCTTGTGTATGAATATTTTCCGAACTTTGCATTCGGGTCAAAACTGCTTCTGTCCTTTAGTTCATCACCCGTTTTGAATGCCGCAACATTAAAATTCATTTTGCCGTAATTAAGTGATAATTCTCCAAGTATCTGTGACGGCTTGTGATAGCCGATACTTGTGTAATCTTCCATATAGTCGCTGAGCCATATTGTTTCGCCTTTTTTCAGTTCAACAGTTACAGGCTCATATGGCTTTGCCTCGTATAACCAGGCACCGTTTAATTGTGACAGGTTTACACCAAGCATTGACGCAAGTCCGTTAATGCAACCGAATTTGTTTGTTTCTTTTGACCACGTTCCGTCACTGAATATAAACGACTCGTCCTCAACAGCCTCAAAAAAGGCTTTGTTTATAGTTATTTCACTGTCCTCAACAGCTGTAAGTTCAACATCAACTTCAATTTCATATCCTGCACCGTAACCGCCGTTACTGTCAGTGTAATTTATATGACAAATAAGAAAGTCATATAAATCCGGTTCAAGATTTTCGTTGTTCATAATATATGACGGCGGATTGTCGTCACTGTTCATTAAATCCTGATTTCTGATTGCTTCGGGATTGTTGCAGTAAATCCACTTGCCTTCTCCTTCAGGCGTAAATGTCATATCTGCCGCCGATGCACTTACCCCCAATGCACAAAGCAATACTATAATTGCTAATATTTTCTTCAATTCCTCGTCCTCCTTTTGTATATTTATATTTATTTAGACGTTAAATAATTCAATTTTGTTCCATTTGTTTCCGTAAAAAAACGGAACATCTCAGTTCCGTTTTGTGTGTGATGTGTATTTTGTGGGTTGTAAAATGTGCCAATCGCAGTAAATTGCGACCTCGACGTCCCCTACTTTCCATCTGTTATCTTTTATCTATTCTCTCTTATCTGATACTCCGTTTCGGGCAACCAATGATTGCCCTACAAACTCTTGTGAATACTGATAATCGACACCGCTCTGCCACCACTCCGTCACTTCGTGACACCTTTCCTTAAGGAGAGTCTTTTAGGCTCCCATCGAGGGGAGCTGTCAACGCAGTTGACTGAGGGGTGGCATTTCAATAGAATTATATCTCTATTTTATTCTTCTGTTTCTTCGCTTTCTTCATCATCACTGTAATAAAGCTCACCTGCACGCATCATTTCAATCATATCCCATACAGTATATTTGCCCTCATCATCTTGTGTTGAAAACGGTACAAGAATATCATCTTCGCCCATTTCAAGAGTTTCCCAAATTCTTTGAAGATTCGGCTCAATCTCTCTCTTTTTAAGCTTATCCATTTTTGTTGCAACAACTATCAAATTCGTATGATAATGGCGAATCCAATTTGCCATTGTTATATCGTCCTTAGTCGGCTTATGACGGCTGTCAACAAGCAATATCGTCTGCACAAGCGGTTCACGGTTTGCAAGATAATCCTCCATCATCTTGCCCCACTTTTCAGTTTCGGACTTTGAACGCTGTGCATATCCGTAACCCGGCAAGTCAACAAGATAAATGGTATCGTCGATATTATAAAAATTAATCGTAATTGTTTTACCCGGTGTACCAGATACTCTCGCCAACGATTTTCTGTTAAGCAGTTTATTTATCATAGAAGATTTACCGACATTTGAACGTCCGGCAAATGCAAATTCCATATAACCTGTCGTTGGGTATTGGTTTGGACGTACTGCGGAAATTGTAAGGCTAACATTATGTATATTCATAATTTATATCATTCCTTTCTTCACTTATCTTAAAGCATTTTCAAGTACAGTATCCATACTCTTTACAGGTATGAAATTGATTTTGCTTCTTACTTCCTTAGGGACATCGTCTATGTCGGCTTTGTTTTCGTTCGGAATAATAATATCGGTTATTCCTGCTCTGAATGCCGCAAGCGACTTTTCTTTCAAACCGCCTATCGGAAGAACTCTGCCTCTAAGCGTGATTTCACCTGTCATTGCAATATCGTTTCTTACAGGATTTTTTGTAAGCGCCGATACAACTGCCGTTGCCATTGTTATTCCGGCTGACGGACCGTCTTTCGGTACTGCGCCTTCCGGCACGTGAATATGTATATCCTTTGTTTTATGGAAATTTTCCGCAATACCGAGTTTTTGTGAATTTGCTCTTATGTAGCTGATTGCCGCCATTGCACTTTCTTTCATAACATCGCCGAGCTTACCTGTAAGTTCGACTTTTCCGCTTCCCGGCATAACGTTAACTTCTATCGACAACGTGTCACCGCCTACCGACGTCCAAGCCAATCCTCTTGCAACACCTATTTCGTCCTGCTCATTCATTTTTTCAAAATGGAAACGTTCCTTACCGAGATATTCCTCAAGATTTTGCTTTGTAACCTCTATCGGTCTTTCGGTGTTTTCAAGAAGTTTCTTAACCGCCTTACGGCATATCTTACCTATTTGCTGTTCAAGTTTTCTGACGCCCGCCTCACGGGTGTAATATTCGATTACAGCCTCAATCGCGTCATCTGAAATTGTCAAATCATTGTCATCAAGTCCATTATTTTTCATAGATTTCTTCACAAGATAATCCTTCGCAATATGGAATTTTTCATTGCTTGTATAACCCGAAAGTTCAATGATTTCCATTCTGTCAAGCAAAGGTCTTGAAACCGTATCAAGTGAATTTGCTGTTGTGATAAACAACACCTGTGACAAATCAAACGGTACTTCAATATAATGGTCGCGGAATGTTCCGTTTTGTTCATAGTCAAGCACTTCCAAAAGTGCGGCTGACGGATCACCCTTATAATCCGCACCCATTTTATCAATTTCGTCAAGCAAAATAAGCGGATTTTTTGTTTTTGCCTCTTTCATTGCCGCTATAATTCTGCCCTCCATAGCGCCTATGTAAGTCTTTCTGTGACCTCTTATATCTGATTCGTCGTGAATACCGCCGAGAGATATTCTGACATATTTTCTGCCGAGCGAACGTGCGATTGACTTTGCCACCGACGTTTTACCCACTCCCGGAGGTCCCGCAAAGCAAAGTATCGTACCGTTTTTGCCTTTTGTGTTCTGTCTTACCGCAAGATATTCAAGCACGCGTTCCTTGACTTTTTCAAGTCCGTAATGGTCCTCATTCAATATCTTTTCGGCATTTTTAATATCAAAGCTTTCCTTTGACAGCTTGTTCCAAGGAAGGCTTAAAACAGTATCAAGATAATTTCTAAGCACCGAACTTTCAGCCGACGACGGCGGCATTTTTGAAAACCTGTCAACTTCTTTCATAAGTTTTTCTTTCGTATCCTTAACGGTTTTCAATTTGTTTATTTTCTGCTTATATTCTTCTACTTCCGCCTTGATACCGTCGGTATCGCCAAGTTCGTCCTGTATCACTTTTAATTGCTCGCGCAAAAAATATTCTCTTTGATTTTTGTCAATTCTTTCTTTGACTTTCTGTGCAAGCTGTTGCTCCAACTTCAATACTTCAAGCTGATTTTGTATTGTAATTATAAGTTTTTCCGCTCTGTCATATGAATCAAATTCAGATAAAATTTCCTGTTTTTCTTTTGTGTCAATTTCAAGACTTGCGGCAATCACATCACAAAGTTCGCCTATTTCCTCAATACCCATAACCGCCATAAAATTATCGGCAGTAAGTTTTGGATTTTGAGAAAAATATTCTTCGTAAGACTTTTTAAGTCGTCTTATATAAGCCTGTTTTAAAGGATGATTTTCTTCGTACAAATCGTCAAATTCCTGTACTTCCGCCTCAAAAAACGGTTTTTCGGAAATGAAATTTTCAATAATTCCACGTTCCAATCCCTTTACTATAACTCTTGTTATACCGCCGGGCATACGCATAACCTGTTTTATAACCGCAAACGTACCTATACTGTATATATCGTCAACAGTCGGTTGTTCTATTGTATAATCCTTTTGCGCCGCAAGGAATACTATTGAATCATTTTCAGCAGCACTTTCAAGTGCTTTTATGGACATTTCTCGTGCCGCGTCAAAGTTAAGCGTCATATGCGGGAACAAAACCATTCCACGCATTGGCACTACCGACACACGTTTTAGTTCTTTTTCCAATCCGTTTTCACTCCTATAAGATTAATATTACTATTATATAATTTTTTCGTATAATTTTCAACTGTTTTTTACAGTTTTTTATTTAGGTTTTATGACCGATATATCAATTACTTTTTCATCACTGCTTATATATCCGTTTGTATAATGACACGTTTTCAAAATCCACGCAATATCGTCCAAAGTTACGTTTCTTCTGTTGTCAAGAAATATAATATTTTTAGCCATTTGAAGAATTTTAACCGCATCTCTGCCGTTTTTCGCATAACGTGCAATCATCCCAACCGCATTTTGTTCTATATTGATTTTTATTCTTTCAGCCGCACCGTAAATTATCTTTTCTATATTATCTCTCGTCAAAGGGTTAAAATAAATTTCGACACATCTTGAACGAACAGCCTCGGGAATTTCTTCGGGCTTTCTGGTTGTCGCACCGATAAGTCTGAAATCTGCAGGTATGCCGTTTTTGAATACATCGTGTATATACGTTGGGATTTTTTTGTTTTCTTCGCTGTAATATGCACTTTCAAACATAACCCTCCTGTCCTCAAGCACCTTTAACAGCTTGTTAATCTGACAAGTCTGTAATTCGCCGATTTCGTCTATAAACAAAACTCCGCCGTGAGCCTTTGACACCGCTCCCTCTTTAACCTGAGGTACACCTGCAACGCCGTATGCGCCTGCACCTTGATATATCGGATCATGTACCGAGCCGATAAGTGGATCGGCAATGCTTCTTTCATCATATCGCATTATCGTTGCGTCTGTTTCGATAAACTTCGCATTTTTTGAAAACGGTGTGCCGTTACTTTTCTTTGCACATTCCAACGCCACCCTTGCCGCCGCCGTTTTGCCGACACCCGCCGGTCCGTATATCAAAATATGCTGTGGGTCAGGACCGCAAAGTGCCGCTTTTATCGCTCTTATTCCGTCGTCCTGACCTATTATTTCATTCACGTTTTTAGGTCTTGCCGTTTCCGTCACAGGTTCAGATAAATGTATATGACGCATACAATTAAGGTGTTCAGCCTCTTTTTTTGAATTGTTTGCAAGGGTTTCACTGTCGCTTTTTTCATTCCTCAGCTTTGTGAAAAAATACATTCCTATAACAAGTGTAAAGAAAAACTGTGTTATCATTATTACACTATTCATATCTATTCCTCCGGACATTTCTTAATACTCTAACTATATTCTTTTCAGAGTAATTTTAATTATTCCAAAATGTCTATGGGAATATTTTTAGTCTTTAACGCAAACAACAGAGCTTTTTGCTCTGTTGTCTAAGTAATGTCTAATTCAAATCTTCTAAATTTCCGCCCATCAATTCGTATGCTTTTTCAAACTGATTGTCTGTTGTCACTTCAATCTTTGAAAAAACTTTTTCAATTTTCTTTTGAGTCGGTATGTCAAGGACTCCGTATGAAAGCAAATCATTTGCTTTTTGGAAGTCCTTTATCGCAGTTTTCAATTCATCGTCAAATACATCACTGTCCGTATTTCCGTTATAGAAATCCAACAGATAAAGTCTTTCCTTTGCGGCTTTAACATTATCGGACGAATTACCGTATGATTGTTTTGTTGTATAATCAAACGGCGTATACTTTGATGTATCTATTCCGTCTGTGGTATTTTCAACTTCAACATCAGGTGTAAGTCCGATATGGTTTATTTCCTTACCGTTTCTTGTCACATACTGACCTGTTGTAAGTTTAAAAACAGAACCGTTTGAAAGCGGATATGTATTTTGAATTACCGCCTTACCGAAAGTCTTTGTTCCGATAAGAGTACCGCCCTTGGAATCTTGAATTGCACTTGCAAGAATTTCAGACGCAGACGCAGTATGCTCATTTACAAGTACCGCAAAGTCAAATTCAGGCTTATCAAGCTTTGATTCATATGTAACGTTATACTTTGTATCTCTGAATTTAACGTCGATTATCTTACCTTTTTTAACAATCTGCTGTGCAATCTCAACTGATGACGATACAAGACCGCCGCCGTTATTTCTCAAATCAAGAATTATCTTCTTAATATTCTTTTCACGCATCCAATCAAGTGCATCTGTAAATTCATCGGTAGTTGTCGAATTAAAGGTTGTAATTTGAATATAACCTATATTACCCTTCAATTCAGCCGAATTAACGGAATTTTCATGTACCGCAACACGCGTTGTTATAAATTCAAGTTCTTCCCCGTCACGCAACACGGAAACTCTGACGCTTGTATTTTCTTCGCCGATTATTTTGTTACGCACTTCGGATATGCTCCAGCCCGTAACGTCCTCGCCGTCAACCTTGCAAATCTTGTCGCCGATTTTAAGTCCTGCTTTTTCAGCCTTACTGTCCTCATTGAGAAAACCCACAATTTCAACATAACCGTCATCAGACATTTTCATTGATATGCCGATACCGTAAAAATTCTGATTTAATTTATCCTGAAATGCCTTATACTCCTCCGGAGTATAAAATTCACTGTAATCATCAAGGCTTTCAAGCATTGACTTCAACAACTGCACCAACAATGGGTCATTATTTTCAAGCAACTTTGAAAGACCCTGTTTCATTATTTCTTCTTCCGTAAGTGAATCATCTATATATCTTTCGGCAACGTATTTTGCCATTTGTTCAAATGCACCGTATTCACCGCTGTATTTTGATTCTTCCGCTGTTTCTGTTCCAGCCGCAAAAACACTTCCCGACATAAGCAACATAACAACAGACAAAATAGCCGCTGTCAATTTCTTCTTCATATGCACTACCTCTTACTTACTGTTATTTTCATATCGTTAAAATATTTTTCGCCCTGTACCGTAAGTGTATAAACAAGCTCGATAGTTCCGCCGTTTTCGTCAAGTTTTGATACTATTCTTTGCGTTTCAATCTCCATCGGCACTGTGCCGTAAGGCAAATGATACAAAAAC